>ULMC01015814.1_pt1 | contig 12808 bp, 11 predicted proteins | sample 1951541 | NCBI WGS metagenome assembly ULMC01 (sample SAMEA4835539, study PRJEB28245) | human gut metagenome | biome: gut microbiome; material: fecal sample | place: Denmark | collected 2008 | reverse complement strand
TATGTCAATGACAGGCAATATGGAGCTTGCGGTTAAAGCCTGCTAATCTAAGTATTTACAGTTCACTTGGATTATATAAGTCCTGTCTATCAAATAAGGCAAAGAAAAACATTCGTGATCGATTCATCACGACTTAAAAAATAAGGGGAAAATAATGATAATCAAAATAATTGTTCTGATGTCGCTATGTACTGTTATTGCATTCCGGAAGCACTTTAAAAAACGTGCTTTATTTGTAATTGTTTTGATTGTGGCTATTTGCGCAAACATTTTTATTCCGGCTTTTGAATTTTTTGTTCATTCAGAGCCTCAGAATGACAGAATATTGGATTATATCAGTGAACTCGATTGGCATGACAGCGATTTGTTAAAATCAAAAGGTTTTGACTGTGACGGTGAAACAGGTACATACGCAGATGATGATAAATTCAGCATTCACGTTGCTGATGCGACTTCTTATGATAAAGCAGAAATTGTTTCGGAATATAAAAATATTCATTATGAGTATTTTTCGTATTTGTCAGATACACTTTTTATTCCGGAACTGCGTAAGAGCTATTCGGTTATAGTAGGTGATAAGGTTGTTGAGATCACTTATAAAGACTGCCTTAGCAAGCCGGGCATAATGGATAAGCTGGAAGGAATATTCGGTGCAACTGCATAACCACATCACCAATAATACTGCACTTTTTAAAATCATAAAATTTCAATTAAATCACGACGATAGAAAACCGGCTATCGTCGTGATTTTCTTTTTCTGATAGCGAAAATACAAAGCTGTACCGACGGGTACGGCTTTTTTATATACAATAAAACAGGTGCGACAGAAACGGTGTCAAAGGGAACGTATTTCACATATCGCAACATCGACTTCTATTTCTTCGGCAGAGTGCCGGAGAACTGGGGAATCTACAATGTTGTAATCAATGATTACGGCACAGACACCGAGCAGATTGACAACTGGCTGTCCTGCCACTACAGATATATCGTAAGCGGTTTCAACGAAACCGATATAATACAGCTTATGTCACTGCTTGAAACCGACAAGAATGGAGCAAAGCGGCTTATAGGCTGAGATTACAGAATAGCGTTCAACTTCGGAGAGCCGTCAATGTGTGGCGAACAGTACAGGTATCTTTGTTCAAATCTTGCAACTTCGGCAAGAATTACGATGAACGGCTTTCTTCCGTACAAGTTTAATTTGCCGCAGTGGTTTTTACAGACGTGTGACACGGAGTTCGAGAACTACAGAATGTATATCTCAAACATAAAGAGATAGCGGAGGTGGCAGTATGGCACATCTTGAAGAAGATATAATTGAACGAGCAAAAAATACCGATATGATAGCCCTTCTCGAAAGCGAGGAGGGCTTTTCCTTTAAAAGCACTTATGGGGAAAGGGAATTCAAGTGCATCGAGCATAACAGCCTTGTTGTAAACGGCAACCGACGCAGATGGTACTGGAACAGCCGACAGGTCGGCGGAAACAATGCAATTGATTATCTTGTAAAGATACGGGGTATGAATTTCAGAGATGCGGTATTACATCTTGTCGGAGATAGGGAGCAAACGGCATATACGCCGATAAGGAAGGCGGTAACGGAAAATGTATCTGTATCAAAACCTGTACGGTTTGTTCTGCCGGAACAGGCTCACTTTCCGGACGGCAGACGAAATTACAGTAATATCATTGCTTATCTTAACAAGGGCAGAGGAATTGATATGAACATAATCAATACACTGATAGCTTCCGGTCAGATCTATCAGGGAGTGCAGTACAACGGTTTGCATATAGTCGGATACAACGATGAGGGAATGGCTTTTTATCGCTTTAATGATAACCGTGACTGGGTTGATTATAGATTGCAGACGCTGAGAGCTTCACCGACAGCAACAGATACATATCAAGCTGAAGCTGTTTCTTCAAAATATGTTGATAACATTTTACTGAAGGAAAACACAAAAATATTTAAGAATAATCTTGTTGTATCGACCGGGAAAAACACTCAAGGTGAAATATCCTATGCAGCATTCCGTATAGCAAGCACAAATTACAGATTCCGGGGAGAAGTAGCCGGGAGCGATAAGGCAAGCGGCTTTCTGATCGAGAGCGAGGGTATGAACGATTGTGTGTATGTTTTTGAATCGTTCATCGACGCTATGAGCCACGCCAACCTGTACAATATAAAGTACGGAAATAAGGACGCCTGGAAACTGCACAACAGGCTTGCTCTCGGCGGAACAGCAGATACGGCTCTTATGGAGCTGTTGAAGCGTAAACCGAATATCCGTAATATATGTCTGTGCCTGGATAATGATAGTGCAGGCAGAGCAGCCTCAGCTACTATCAGACAAAAGCTGATGAGTATGGGATATATGAATGTGTATGAACGGTTTTCAAGGGAGAAGGATTATAATGAGGAGCTTATGATGGTGAGAAAGACAGAGATAGAAATTTCGTATGAGTAAATTGGCACGGTTGAAATGCGTTTTATTTTTGTTTTGTTAAATTATTTCATTTCTGCTCATTGCTTCTTGCACTAAAAAATGCTATAATATATTATAATCATATTTTAATTATAGCTTTAACTTCAGAGGTGAATCATGAAGTCAATAGCATTTATAGATACTGAGGTCAGCACAGAAGATAATAAGTCGTATGATTTCGGTGCAATAGATAACTCAGGCAAACAGCTTCACACCGGTGTTCCGCATGAGTTTTTCAGCTTTATAGAAAACAAGGATTTTATCTGTGGACACAATATAGTAGATCATGATGCGAAACATACTGTAATACCGGAGAAAGCAAAGCTGATTGACACCTTATATCTTTCTCCGTTGCTTTTTCCCAACAGACCTTATCATGCACTTCTTAAAGACGATAAATTGCTTACAGAAGAGCTCAATAATCCGCTTAATGATTCACAGAAAGCTATGGATTTGTTTTATGACGAGGTTAATGCATTTAATGAACTTGATGATGAACTGAAGCAGATTTATTATATGCTTTTAAAGGACGAACCTCATTTTTCGGGTTTCTGGAGCTATGTAGGATTCAGTGCGAAAGATGATCTTGAAACGCTGATTTTGATTCACTTTGACGGCAAAATATGTGAGAATGCACCTATTTCCGATTTTATCCGTAATTCACCTGTGGAACTCTCATATTGCCTCGCTCTGATAAGTGCTACAGAGCGTTATTCGCTTATCCCGAGATGGGTTCAGATGAACTATCCTAAGGTTGATAACATCATACGAAGGCTCAGAAATACACATTGCCACAATTGTGCGTATTGCAATGAGGCGCTTGATCCTCATCGCTATCTCAGAAAATATTTTGGATATACCGATTTCAGAAAATATAATGGTGAACCTTTGCAAGAGAACGCAGTCGATTGCGCTATAGAACATGAGGCTTTGCTTGCAATTTTTCCTACCGGCGGATGTAAATCACTGACGTTTCAGATACCGGCACTGATATCCGGAGAAACGGAGCGTGGGCTTACGGTGGTAATATCACCGCTACAGTCGTTGATGAAAGACCAGGTTGATACGCTTGAAAAGAAAGGTATTGAAGGAGCGGTAACTATCAATGGTTTGCTAAGCCCTATAGAACGTGCCGAAGCTATAGAAAGAGTGGAGTCTGGGCTTGCTTCAATTCTTTATATTTCACCCGAATCATTGAGATCGGTTACGATCGAGCGTCTGCTTTTGTCACGACATATAGATCGTTTTGTTATAGATGAAGCGCATTGTTTTTCTGCATGGGGACAGGATTTTCGTGTAGATTATCTTTATATCGGAGATTTTATAAAGGAGCTTCAGGAGAAAAAAGGCGCAAACTGTAGGATACCGGTATCATGCTTTACCGCAACTGCTAAGCAAAAGGTTGTAAGTGATATTAAAGATTATTTCCGTAATAAGCTTGGTATAGAACTTAACCTGTTCACAACTGATGCCTCAAGAACAAACCTAAGGTATGCTGTATTATATAAAGAAAATGATAATGATAAGTACGAAGCATTGCGTGATTTGATAGAAACAAAAAAATGCCCGACTATTATCTATGTTTCACGAACAAGGCGAACATATGAGATAGCTAAAAAGCTGTGTTCCGACGGATTTAAAGCACGTCCGTATAACGGGAAAATGGAGAGCAGTGAAAAGCAGGAAAACCAGGAAGCATTTATAAATGACGAAATTCAGATAATAGTAGCAACTTCCGCATTCGGAATGGGCGTTGATAAATCTAATGTAAAGCTTGTTATTCATTACGATATATCCGATTCTCTCGAAAACTATGTTCAGGAAGCGGGAAGAGCAGGCAGAGATCAGTCCTTGCAGGCAGAGTGCGTTGTTTTGTTTAATGATTCAGATTTGGATAAGCATTTTATATTGCTTAATCAGACTAAGCTCAGTATCAGCGAAATACAACAGGTTTGGAAGGCGGTAAAAGATCTCACGAAAATACGCCAGGAGGTATGCTGCTCACCTCTGGAAGTAGCTCGAAAGGCGGGCTGGGACGACAGTGTGTCGGATATAGAAACACGCGTCAAAACAGCATTGCAGGCACTTGAAAATGCCGGTTATCTAAAACGTGGAAAGAATGTACCGCGAATATATGCAACAAGTATTCTGGTAAAGAATATGATAGAAGCATCAGAGAGGATAGAACGTTCAGTACGTTTTGATAACGATACGGATAAAATGACCGCAAAACGAATAATCAAATCTCTTATTTCAAGCAGAAGTATTGCCGAAGCAGATAACGGCGAAGCAGAATCCAGAATAGATTATCTTGCAGACAGACTTGGCATTGAACGTGCGGATATTATACGTTCAATACAGATAATGCGCAATGACGGTATTCTTGCCGATACCAAGGATCTGACGGCATACATAAAGAAAACCGACACCGAGAATAAATCACTGTTGATATTAAAAAAGTATCACGTCCTTGAAAATTTCCTGTTAAATATACTCGATGACAGTGAAATATCACTTAATTACAAAGAGCTTAATGACAAGGCACTTTCTGCCGGGGTTAAAAGCTCTACAGTAAATTCTATTAAAACTCTTCTTTATTATTGGACTATAAGTAACTATATTGATAAAGAACAAGACGCTTTTACAAACAAGGTAACTGTTGTAACCAAATGCGATGTTGAACTTATGAAGAAGCAGAGAGAAAAAAGTTACAAACTAGCCGATATCATTATCCGTTATCTTTTTAAGAGCAGTAATCACGGAGTATTGGAAAATGACGAAATACTTGTAGGTTTTTCTATTATTGAATTACAGAATGTATGCAAAAAATGCGGAGAAGATGTTTCAACAACGGATATAGAGAAAACATTGCTTTTCCTTTCAAAAATAAGTTCAGTTAAGCTTGAAGGCGGATTTCTTGTGCTTTACAGCGGAATGAGGCTCAAAAGGCTTGTGATGGATAATAAAATCCGATATAAGAATGAGGATTATAAGCAACTCAACGAATTCTACAAGCAGAAGATACAGCAGATTCATATAGTCGGCGAGTATGCAAATATGATGGTCAGAAGCTATGAAGCCGCATTGAAATTTGTCAACGATTATTTCCAAATGGATTATAAGAAGTTTCTTTCTGTGTATTTCAAAGGTGAAAGAGCGACAGAGATCGAACGTAATATTACACCCGAAAAATACAGACAGCTCTTTGACACACTTTCTGAGCGTCAGCTTGAAATAATCAAGGATGACACCTCACAGTACATAGTATGTACCGCAGGTCCCGGAAGTGGAAAGACAAGAGTTCTTGTGCATAAGCTTGCTTCGTTGCTTTTGCTTGAAGATGTCAAGCATGAACAATTGCTTATGCTGACGTTTTCAAGAGCGGCGGCACTCGAATTCAAGAACAGACTGCGTGAGCTTATAGGTAATGCCGCATATTTTATTGAGGTAAAAACGTTTCATTCGTATTGCTTTGACTTACTCGGAAAAATAGGCAATATCAAGGATTCTGAAAATGTTGTCAGAGATGCAGGCGCATTGATCAGAAGCGATGATATAGATCTCGGTAAGGTAACTAAAACGGTTCTCGTTATTGACGAGGCGCAGGATATGGACACAAACGAGTTTTCACTTGTAGAGGCTCTGATGGAACGAAACGACGAACTGCGAGTAATAGCTGTCGGTGATGATGATCAAAACATATATCAGTTCCGTGGCTCTGACTCAAAGTATCTCAGAAAGCTCATAACCGATTATAATGCTAAGCAGTATGATCTTGTGGAAAACTACAGGAGTAGCAGAAGTATAGTGAATTTTGCAAATTGTTTTGTCAAAGAAATAACGGAACGACTTAAAACAGCTGATATAAGTGCCGTTACCAATCAAAACGGCGAAGTCAGATTTGTAAAGCATACAGGAAGCTATATTGAAAATGCGTTGATAGATGACGTTATAAGTACATATGACGGTGGGACAACCTGTGTACTTACCAATACAAATGATGAAACTCTGGTTGTGCTCGGAATTTTGAAACAATGTGGGGTAGAGGCTAAGCTAATACAATCGATCGGCAGTCTTGATATTTATAATATAGCGGAACTGCGCTATTTTATCAAAAAGCTACAGCTTACAGATGATACAGCGGTAATAAGTAACGAACAATGGGACAATGCCGTATATGAGCTTCAAACAGCATATTCAGACAGCACTTGCTTACCGCTTATGCTTGATATATTAAATACTTTCAAGGAGAACAACAAAAAGCTGTATCGCTCGGATTTTGAGATATTCCTTCACGAATCAAGGCTTGAAGATTTCTACAAAGCAGAGCAGGGCGTTATCACAATATCAACAATGCACCGTTCAAAAGGCAGAGAATTTGATAATGTGTATGTTTTGCTAAATAAGCCAGATATTGCGTCTGACGAGAATAAGCGGAAGCTGTATGTAGCGTTTACCAGAGCTAAGTCAAAGCTGTGTGTTCATTACTCCGGTACAGCTTTTGACAAGTACAAAGACTGTGCTACCGATTTTTCCGTTGATGAAAAAGAATACAGCAGACCTACCGATATAACACTGCAGCTTTCGTATAAAGATGTTTATCTTGATTTTTTTAAGGATAAAAAACAGCTTATCTTAAAGCTGAAAAGCGGTACTGAGCTTGAAGTTGAAGGCAGGCGGCTTTATTGTAATTATTGCGGTAAAAAATATCCCGTTGCTCAGTTTTCAAGGGATTGCAGTAACAGAATACAAAGTATAACACAGAAAGGATATTCGATTAAATCCGCTCGTATAAGGTATATTGTGGCATGGAAAGGCGAAAATGACGAAAGAGAAACAGCTATTATTTTACCGGATGTTGATTTGAAGCTTGGCTAATAACAAAGAGAACTTGTACTTTTTATCTCTTGAGAGATAGTTAAAAATCAATTGATAATTTACATTATGAGAAATTCGCCGATGGTACGGTTAAATGTATTGAAGATGAGATACCGTTTGATGTGCCGGAGGGGTGGGAGTGGGCGAGAATCAAAACAACTTGTGTAATAAATCCACGCAATAGTATTGATGACAATACAGAAAAGGAACTTTCCGAAAAATCCGCAAGGCTCAGAGAGGTTGACAGACTTATAGCTGAAGCCGAAAAGAACGGTCAGCAGTATGAGCAGAACGTTGACAGCGAGGAAGAACAGGAAATGTAGTGCGACACTATGTCACATTTTTGCGTGGATATACCGTAGAGAATCAACAATAAAGAAACGGAGGTTGAAAGTTGATACAATTGTATAAGAAAAGCTATGAAGAAGCAGAGAAGTGCGGAGAAACCGATAAATGGGAAGCAAGTATAGTAATCAGCCGAAAATGTGCCAGAGCAATAGATAAGGCGGTAATCGAATTTCTTGATCCGATGAGTAATATCAACGTCACAGGACTTTTGAAAAATATCTCAAAGATATACGGGAAAGAACGTGTCTGCCACATTATCGCTGCACATATTGTGAATAACAGCCACGATACACGGTATACAGGCAATGTCAGAAAATGGGCTGAACATAAGATGAATACTGTATATGCAGGACTTAAGGACTGTAGTGACAAATACTATCTCAGAACTCATCCGATTATCGTGAACGGACTTGGATACAACCTTCTGAAAAGAGATAAGGAATATGTCTGTAGCACGTCACCGCCGGAAGAGGAGGATGAAGAAATTGAACGGTAGCGGAGGAAAATATGGACTACAGCAAGATGATAAACATAAGGCGTGAAACAAATGCAAACGATAATGCTTTTGCCATGCCTGTAAGAAGACAAACCGATGATACCGATGACAGCGGAGGAGCATCAACATATTATGGCAGTGATATGGATGTTGAAAGTTATGAAGATTATGATTACAATGATAAGCACGAAGAAATGAATAAGGGTAAGTTACCTGAGAAATTACTTTCGTACTTTTGTAATGAAATCAGAGATATATCCATATCAACACTTGAACCGTACCACACTCATACGTTTGCCGTGAAAGTGTCGGAAGATTTTAAGGAGAGTATCCGCAAAATCGGAGTGATTGAGCCACTGCTGGTAGCATTCTCGGAAAATTACGGGAAATATGAGGTAATATCCGGACACAGAAGGCTTGAAGCCGCAAAAGCGGTCGGTATTGACAAACTTCCCTGCAGAATTGCAAGAGAAGATACTCCCCGTGAGATCCTTGATGAAATTATGGTCATAACCAATCTGCAAAGGCGTAACACGTTTACAAAGATGGAACTTGCACGATCACTCAGGCTTCTGAATGAAAGTCGGAAAAAGCAGGGATATAGAACAGATAAATTGCATAATGTGCAATTTTCTGCGACAAAAGTTGAATTATCCGAAGAATTCGGCATTTCGGTCACAAAAATGTATATGCTTATGAGTTTAACGCAGCTGACTGATTTCTTTGCAAAAAAGGTTGATAATAATGAAATAACTGAAAAAACAGCATATAGCCTGTCTGCACTTTCGGAGTATGAGCAACAGATAGTCAGAGAATATATCGACAAGAATGCGGATTTCATACTTACTCCGGATAAGGCGCAGATGCTTAAGGAAAAGAAGGAAAAGGACAAAAATCTCGACAGGAGAATTATTTACGCTGTTCTTTCGACTGAGTATACAAAGAAAAAATGCAGTAACGGTATGACAGTAAGGCTCGGTAGTGATACGGTTGAAAAATACGATCTAAAAAGAAAATCACAGCGTGAGCTGAAAACTATAATTGAAAAAGCATTGCAGAACTATTATGAGAATGTACAGGAGGTTGAGTGATGTGTGGTACGACATAAAGTCATATTTGTCGGATTTCGGAATATAACCGCAAAAAAAGTGTATTCATAAAAGTTTTGCGGTTATAACCTGAAAAACTTGTTGACATTTGGTGCGGATTGCGATATACTGAATAAAACGGAGGTGTTGAGCGTGATATACAGACCAATGTATGTAGACAGGATTATGGCATATGTCGATACTCCTTTTGTAAAGATACTCACCGGTGTACGTCGTTGCGGAAAGTCCACAATACTCAGAATGATTATTGAAAAGCTCAAAACAGAGCGTAATATACCGGATAAACGGATAGTAACCTGCAGGTTTGATTCGATGGAATTTGACGATATGACATCAAGGCAGATGTATAACTATCTGAAAGAGAAGATCGTCCCCGGAGAAAAGACTTACTTGTTCCTTGATGAAGTTCAGGAAATCACAAACTGGGAAAAGGTCGTAAATTCGCTTGCTTCGGATTTTGACGTTGACATTTATGTAACGGGTTCAAACTCAAGAATGATGTCATCTGAAATATCGACGTATCTCACGGGAAGATATATTTCGTTCAGAATTTTTACGCTTTCTTTCGGTGAATATCTGATGTTCAGAGGTAAATATGCCGACGTAGGAGATCCAAAAACCGAGCTTCTGAATTATGTACGACTGGGAGGTTTCCCGGCTACCCATCTTCAGGAGTATTCGCAGGAGGAAATCTATACAATAGTCAGGGATATTTACAATTCAACTGTTTTCTCCGATATTGTGAAAAGAAATCAGGTAAGAAAAATAGATCAGCTTGAGCGTGTAGTGAAATACACATTCAATAATGTCGGAAACACTTTTTCCGCAAAGTCGATTGCAGACTATCTTAAGTCAGAAAGGCGGACTATAGATAACGAAACGGTGTACGGCTACCTTGAAAAGCTTGAAAAGGCTTATCTGCTTCACCGTTGTTCAAGATATGATTTACAGGGTAAAGAAATACTGAAAACACAGGAAAAGTTCTATCTTGCCGATGTCGCACTCCGTTACAGTGTCCTCGGATACAATTCGGACAGCTTTGCATCAAGCCTTGAAAATATAGTGTATCTGGAACTTTGCAGACGTGGCTATTCGGTCAATGTCGGAAAGAACGGAGACGGAGAGATTGATTTTGTGGCTGTAAGGCAGAACGAAAAACTTTACATTCAGGTCACACAGACAATCAACTCTGAAAAGACCGAAAAGCGTGAATATGAACGTCTTATCGAAATTCATGACAATTACCCGAAATATGTTCTTACAACCGATGAATTTGCAGGAGGAAACTATGAAGGAATCAGAACAATGCACGTTGCCGATTTCCTTCTGAGTACAGAATACTGAAAATGAATATATGAAATACCCGCTTGAATTTCAGGCGGGTATTTTGCATATCCTGATTTCAATGTGACACAATGTCGCAGCAGAGAGTATACGCATTTTTCTTTTCTGAGGCTGATATGAAACCTGTTTGTCTGGACAAAGTATGCCGAAATCTCATATTCACAGTAAAACCATTGCTCTGCAATGGCAGGAATCTTTCTGATATAGGTACTGATGATTATGCGGCGGCTGAACGAATGTTTTACGATAACCCCGATTTCGTCGATGCAACATATACAACAATGCAGGCTCTTACAAAAATTGCTCTGACCAATGAATGGGAAAACGAGTTACACAATGATCTTCCCTCTTTTATCAAATCTGCGTTTGCGTGGGATGAGCTTATAGGATATGGCAGTATAGATGATGAAATTCAGTACGAAGAAACACCGGTAAAAGTTGTCCGTGACTTCTTCTTGAAAGAAAAAGGTACTATGTATTCATACGAGGGCGAATACACCGATTGCATTTGGAACCTTGAGGAACGTGACGGAAAGCCGGTAATAAACATAGCTGTAAAACGTGAAAATGAAAGCAAACCGGTATTTTCATTCGACAAAACATTTGAATGGAATGATATTACAAATGCGGTTATCGCCCGAATTCAGCAGGAAAAAATATACAACAAGCTCGTAGAACACTGTTATAAATTCAGTAAATACCATACAGACGATTACAGAGTATATGATACCAAAGAAGGCAGAACAGTAGTCAGAGGTAGTACCGAGCGTATAAAAGAAGGTTTTGGCAAATTTTTAAATAAGCAGGAAGTCAAAATGCTTATTGAAACCGAAATCGTTCCTGCACTTGCAAAAGCTGACGAGGATTACGAACTTAATCGTGAAAACGATGATATGGAGATATAAGTGCGACACCGTGACGCACCTATAAATAAAAATACCAAAGGAGGACAGAAAAATGTCAGAAGAAACTAAGAAGCCTGCTGAGGAGCAGACAAAGAAAGCTGAATATATCAGCGAGAAAGCAATGGCGGAGATACTCAAAGGTATCCGTCAGACAGTACAGCTCAACGTGCATTGTTCGTGTACTTTCAAGGCTTTTTCAATCTCCCGGTCGAAGCCGATGATTTAAAGGAAAACACAAACGGTATGATGAGTTGTTTTGTAGCGAAAACCGCATTTGCATAGGTAATTGTTATGTAAATTTCGGAATCAAAACAACATCGCTGTCCGGAGAAACAAGACAGGATTGCGAAAATCTGAATATGACGGACTGTATGACGCTGTACGGACGAATAGCAATGAACAATCCTGTCAGCTGTGAAACAGCACTGACTGTCAATGCAGTGAGCGTAACAGGAAATACAACCGTACCGCTGATAGTATGCAGAAAAGGCACTTTCAGCTATGTAAACAATTGGCAGACTGATAAATTACTCGGTAATGAGAAAATGTTTAAGATGATAGCTGATAAGGCGAAGATCGAAGCTAAATCCTACAACAAATTTGAAGAAGAAGAACCGGAGGTATAAAAATGTTTTTATTCCCGCTTTTAATGGTAGAAAAGAAACGTCAGACAATGCTCAGCGAGATACGCAAGGAGCTTGAGATGAATCAGAAGATAACAACAGTGAACAATCTTTCGTATTTCATCAAGGAGGAGCTGAAATATTATGAGTACATCACTCATATCATAATCGACCTTGAATTTATCGAGGAAAAGGGTGATGAATATCCGTAATATATGTCTGTGCCTGGATAATGATAGTGCAGGCAGAGCAGCCTCAGCTACTATCAGACAAAAGCTGATGAGTATGGGATATATGAATGTGTACGAACGGTTTTCAAGGGAGAAGGATTATAATGAGGAGCTGAGTATGGTAAGGGAAGCAACTTATGAAATTGTTTATTAAGGTGATATGTTGAATTCATTCTCATTTTTTGATTATTTTCTTTTTGATTAGTTTTCAGAATGATAGCTGAATTTTATTGTCATTACTTTGCCATCAGGAAAAATATATTTCTTATCCTTGCTATCATATACTGGATTAAGTTTATGTATAAGTGTATGATGATTGGGGCAGATGATCAAGATATTTTCGGCATTGTTATTCGCTGATTTAGAGTAATACTCTATATGATGAGCTT
>ULMC01029490.1_pt1 | contig 12847 bp, 10 predicted proteins | sample 1951541 | NCBI WGS metagenome assembly ULMC01 (sample SAMEA4835539, study PRJEB28245) | human gut metagenome | biome: gut microbiome; material: fecal sample | place: Denmark | collected 2008 | reverse complement strand
GGTCTTCGTCCGCTCCACCCGCGAGCGTATGGACGAAATAAAGAACGAACCGGGCATGAACATCCCCATCCGCTATATCATGGACCGCGAAACCCGCCAGCCCATCGTCATCCCGGACTCACAGATGCGCAGCTTCATCGCCGTGTCTGGCACCTACGACCAGGCTGTGCTCTATCTTGAACCCACCGAACTGAACCTCTCCCAAGGAACCCGGGTACGCATCACCGGCGGCATCTTCGAAGGAGTGGAAGGGGTGTTTGTGCGTGTGCGCCATGACAGGAGGGTGGTGGTGAACATCGAGGGGGTGATGGCGGTGGCGACGACGTTTGTGCATGCGTCGCTGGTGGAGGAGATAGGAGATAAGTATTCAAATTAGGGTTCAAGTGTGACAGACAGCGTGAAGCCCTGAATTATTCTCACAAGTTCTGGAATGAGGCCTTCTTATATAAAGGACGGCTGTTATCCAATCTCGAACAATCCAGGCAGAGAGGGTAGTCCGTCCCTTTTACAACCCAACGAAAGAACTCCCTGCATTTTGAAAGCGATGAGGGAGTGGAGATTGCTGCCGTATATCATATATAATCAGCATGGTGAAGCTGCAAGGTAGGTCCGCATGGGATTATCTTGGCAAATTTTTTACCGGAATTTTTAACGGTTGCAGAGATTTTTTGAGTCTGACATCGCCAAATATAGACTCGGTTGTATGCCAATAGTTAAAAATCAATCAAATTTGATAACATTTTTTGTGGGGTACTCATTTTGGTGCCTTATAAAAAGGAAATGCTCTAAATTGGGTATTAACTGTACTTGCATAATTTGTTTAAAAGAAAACCGCCTCTGGGTGGTATTCTCTATGCGATAGTCAAAATTTGATGCTAACTACCGATGCCTACTGTTTCTGAAAATAACAAGCGTATAGCTAAGAATACTCTCTTCCTTTATTTCCGGCAATTACTAGTGATGGCGGTTAGCCTTTATACTGTAAGGGTAGTATTGGCAGAACTGGGTGCCGAGGATTATGGTATATACAATGTGGTAGGTGGTTTCGTAGCTATGTTTTCCATTATATCTGGAAGTATGACTTTGGCGGTCAACCGTTTTATTACGATTGAAATCGGAAAGGATAATGTCTTGCAGGCAACCCGGATATTCTCAACCTCCGTGATTATCCTTTTGCTTTTCTCAATTCTGGTTTGTATCGGCTTAGAAACTTTTGGCGTATGGTTCCTAAATGCTCAAATGGACATACCAGACGGGCGTACTATAGCAGCCAATTGGGCTTTGCAGCTTTCGCTTTTAGCCTTTGTTATCAACTTGATGAGTGTGCCCTACAACGCTGTAATTATCGCCCACGAGCGGATGTCGGTTTTTGCTTTGATTTCCATTTTGGAAGTTACTCTTAAACTTGCTGTGGTTTTCGTACTTAAGTGGATACTCTTTGACAAGCTGATTACTTATGCATGCCTCACCACGTTGGTGGCACTTATCATTCGTACGGTGTATGCCGTTTATTGTAAGCGCCATTTTGAGGAGTCCCGTTTTAAGTTCACTTTCGACAAGGGATTATTGTGCGATATGCTGGGATTCACAGGCTGGGCTTTTTGGGGAAATTCAGTTATCTTACTCAAAGACCAGGGAGTGAACGTGCTGCTCAACTTGTTTTGTGGTCCGGTAGTGAATGCGGCGCAGGGCATCGCAATGCAGATCAATGCTGCAGTGTACAGTTTTGTATCTAATTTTATGATAGCGATAAGGCCGCAAATCATCAAGAACCATGCTTCCGGAAACTTTCAGGCCATGCATATCCAGATTATAAAAAGCGGGAAATTCGGTTTTTTCATAATGCTGCTCATCCTGCTGCCGCTTTGCGGTAATATTGATTATGTGCTTGGACTATGGCTGGTGGATGTGCCAGCACATACGGCAAACTTTGTCGTGCTGGTGTTGTTGTATTCCTTGTTGGACGGTATTTTAACTCCGATTGCAATAGGAGTTTTCGCTCAGGGTGAAATCAAGGCATACGAGATAGCTTTGTGCATCATTTATGCAGTTAATTTCATTGCTTCATACGTGTGTCTTAAACTGGGTATGGCTCCAGAGACGGTCTTTGTACTCAATATTGCTTTTAAAGCATGCGTGTTGGCAGATTTGCTGGTGCATTCCAAGGCGAAGTATGCTTTTCCTGTTCATGCTTTCCTGAAGCAATGTCTGCTACCTTCAGCGGTGGTTTTCGTCTTATCAGGAGCTTTTACTTATTTCATGCCGTGGGAAGCACCAAATAGCTTTTGGGAATTTCTTCTGCACACACTGGCGATAATAATCTGTACCTCGTTGATGGCACTTGCTATAGGCATGACGAAAGGAGAGCGGCTCTTCCTAAAAAAAAACTTGCGGGATAAGATTACAGTGAAATTATATCGTAAAATATAAATTCTCATCTAAACACACAATTAGTATGAAAAGAACCATTGAGTTGACCCGTATCGCGGTCGATGGAGACACTGTCAAGTATGAGATTCACGATAACACAGGACTTGGTCTGCTTCGGAAAGAAAAAGTGGAGGCTCAGATACAGTTCCATAATGCTGATGCTTTCGGTTTTGAGCCGGATAAATTGCCGGAGTCTGTACTAGCTTTACCCATTACGCTTTATCTGCTTCCAGTAACATTTTTCTACCATATAGAACTCATATTGTCATCCATAGACAATACTCTTTATCATAATATACCGACACTATATGCAGCTTATTCTCAGATGTATGGTCCTTTTAAGGAGGAATGGCGTGGAAAAATCGTTGCAAAAGAGATTGTTGCAAACCAGATGCCCGATGCAAGATATGACCGTATTGTATTCTTCTCCGGTGGTGTTGATGCCATCCATGCAGGAATAAACAACCCTGGTAAACGGAATGTTTTAGTCAGTGTGCCAAGCATAGAGGTACATTCCAGAAACGAAGGTGCCTTACGGAATGAAAAGTTTGTTATGATAAAAGAGTTCTCCCGTGTTATAGGAAGCGATTGGCTTTTGGTTGCCAATGATTTCAACCAAGTTGTTTTCGATGATGAAATAGGAAGAAATGGTAAAATTACGAGGTACCTTAGGAACACTCTCCAGCTGAATACGGTAGCATTTAATCATTCAGGCTTTTGGGGAATGAGGTATATTCCCAATTTGTGCTCAGTGGCTCCTTTTGCATACGCTATGGGAATAAAAGAACTCATCATGGGGTCTTCTTTGATAGAAGATAAACTTGAACCAGCTTTGGATGGAACCAACCCATTGTTAACCAATGGGTTCAAGTTCGTAGGCATTTCTTTTGCGGAACAAGACGGGCTTTATACCCGGCGTTCCCAAAAAGTGAAAAATATAGTTTCTACTTTTAAGAACCAAGGCAAACATGTTAGGATTTGGGCATGTTTTGTAGACAACAGCGAACAGTGCGGTGAATGTGCCAAGTGCGTTAGGACGCAACTCAATATCCTTTGTACCGGAGAAAACCCGAAGGATTGGGGATTCGCCCGCTTTGATGAAAAAAAGTTCTCGCAACTGGTGCGTTCTTACTGTTGGTTTGAAAATAGTATTGATGATGTATGGGGTATTATTGACTCCATAGACGACTCCCGTACTTATCCTTATAGTAACGAACTGCTGCATTGGCTTAAGCGAGTAGGTTATAAACGGTATTTCAACCGTTCCCGATGGATGCGCAAACTGATGTTGAACATAATTTTTAAGTTCAGTAAATATCCGCATTATATTTGTGTTGCTTGGCACAAAATGATAGGAAGATGAAAACGGCAATAAACTCGTAGAGCTGATTCTTATACATCCAAATTACAATCAAGATATGAAAGCAGGTTAAGAAAAATATAAAATAAAAAATATGGCTAAGGAAAAATTTTATACATCAGAGAGGAATGTACAAATCGTGTTGTCGTTGTTGAAAGCCAATGGTATTAGAAAGATTATAGCTTCACCGGGTGCTACTAACTTCACATTTGTAGGTAGTGTGCAAAATGATCCATTCTTTGAGGTCTATTCTGCTGTGGACGAACGTTCGGCAGCATATATGGCTTGTGGCATGGCGGCTGAAAGTGGAGAAGCTGTGGCTTTGAGCTGTACGGGTGCGACCGCCTCGCGTAATTACTATCCAGGATTAACAGAGGCTTTTTACCGCAAATTGCCGGTGCTTGCCATCACTTCGCACCAAGGGACAGATAGGATAGGACAACTTATTCCTCAGAACATAGACAGGCGTATTCTTCCGAATGACATAGCACGGCTTTCGGTAGAACTGCCTGTGGTCAAAGATTGCAGGGACGAAGACTATGTCGTGATGGAAGTAAACAAAGCCATGCTTGAGTTGCGCAGGAATGGAGGAGGACCGGTTCATATAAATTTGATAACAACCTACAGTCGTGATTTTTCGGTGAAAGAATTGCCTCATGTGAAAGTCATGCGTCGCTTCCAAGCCTGGGATGAACTGCCTGTGCTGCCTGAGGGAAGAATAGGTATTTATGTGGGCTCTCATACACATTTTTCTGAAAAACAAAATAGGGCTATTGATCGCTTTTGTGCCACTTATGACGCTGTAGTGATTTGCGACCATACGAGCGGCTATTACGGTAAATACAAGTTACTTCCGACGCTGGTCCAGTTGCAATCCGATATCACTTCACCATTCCCTCCATTGGATTTGATGGTTCACATCGGGGAAATATCAGCAGCTTCTTTCAACGATACAATCCCAGCAAAGGAGGTTTGGCGAGTAAGCGAAGATGGGGAATTGCGTGATCCGTTTAAAAAACTGACAACGGTATTTCAAATGTCCGAAGAAATGTTTTTTCTGCATTATGGGAAAGATGGTTGCAATCGGCACGTTTTGATAGATGAATGCCGAGAACTGTTTGGTGAAATCTATGAGCAAATTCCTGAATTGCCTTTCTGCAATATTTGGACTGCCATGCAGCTATCTTCGAGACTTCCCAAAGGAGCGTTGTTCCACATGGGCGTTTCCAATACCCGGCGTTGTTGGAATATGTTCCAGTTGCCGGAAAGTGTTGAGTCTGCTTGTAATGTAGGTTGTTGTGGTATTGACGGTTGTGTCAGTACATTGGTCGGGGCTTCATTAGTCAATCCCGATAGGCTTTGCTATGTCGTAGTGGGTGATTTGACTTTCTTTTATGACCTGAATTCCTTGGGCAACCATCATATAGGGACGAATTTACGTGTTATGCTTGTCAATAACGGGAGGGGTACGGAATTTCGCTTGGGCATTCATCATTGCAATGTTTTTGGCGATGATGCCGACAAGTATATGGCTGCAGCTGGGCATTTTGGTAATAAATCTCCTCTGCTGGTTAAGCATTATGCTGAGGATTTAGGTTTCCACTATTTGTCTGCTACTACCAAAGAAGAATTTATGACTGCATTGTCTAATTTCACCAATCCACAGTTAAGTGATCATTCTATGATATTGGAAGTCTTTACTGACTCGAAAGATGAAAGCGAGGCTTTGTATCTGATGAGCCATATTCAAAGCGATGCCAAAGGCATGGTACGTAGTAAGCTGAAAGATGCGGTAAGGAATGTGGCAGGAGAAAAAGGCATTAATGCTATAAAAAAAATTTTGAAAAAATAAAAGATGGAAACGTATTGTTGGTAGGAATAGGTGAGGCTACAACTACGGCTGCAAAGCCATCGGGTGTGGGACGGTGAATATCTTGGAGCAGGTAGATTTCACGTTTCTTTTTTGCAACTTGTGAAATTTGAATATATCTATATGAATAATAACTGTTTAACAAGCGAAAAGGTAGAAAATATTCAACTACTGATTCGCATTATTTAAGAAATAGTGCATATCTTAATAATTTCTCTTCCTCTTCATACCAATATAGGAGGTATATTACAATCCTATGCCTTACAGACTGTTTTATCTCGCAATGGTCATGATGCAATAGTTCTGAACAGACCATTTTGCAGTAAGCCCAGTGTTGCGAAAGTTCTAGCCAAGGCTTGTTGTAGATTGCTTAAGAAAATGCTTGGTCGTGAGACTGTACCATTATTTTATGACTTCAAGCATTATAAAGAATATACTGTCATCAGTCAGCATACTGAGGCATTCATAGAGAAGAATATCCATTGTCGTTATTACAAACGCTATACAGATATACGGGAAGCGGATTGGGATGCTCTCGTGGTGGGTAGTGACCAAATCTGGCGGCGCAACTTCAATCAAAAGATTGAGAATGTATTTTTCGATTTTGCTTGGGACTGGAAAAATGTGAGACGGATTGCCTATGCTCCTTCTTTCGGACTGGATACTTGGGGATATTCAGATGTTGAAACGAAAAATTGTGCAGGGTTGGTGAAGAAGTTCAATCTTGTTACAGTACGTGAGGAGTCTGCAGTGGGGCTTTGCGAGAAGCATTTAGGCGTAAAGCCTATGCATGTCTTGGATCCAACGATGCTTCTCGATCGAAAGGATTATGAAGCACTGACATCAGAAGTTAAAGAAAAGTCTGATGGTGATATGTTGGTCTACTTGCTCGATCCGATGGAATCAAACCTTGTTACGGTAAAGGAGGTGTCTGCAGTGCTTCATCATAAACCTTTCTATGTATTCTCAAAGGTCAATGACACAAGTCTGCCACTCAGTGAACGTATACAGATTCCGGTAGAGAAGTGGCTAAAGGGGTTTCAGGATGCTAAGTTCGTGATTACAGACAGTTTCCATGGCTGCATATTCTCTATTATCTTCAATGTGCCTTTTGTGGTGTTGAGAAATGAACAAGGTGGATTGGCGCGTATTTATTCTCTTTTGAGCATGTTCTGTTTAAAAGACCGTTTAGTAGACTCAGTTGATGATCTGAAGCAGTTGAAGATTATTGATTGGAATAAGGTCAATGCCATCCGAGAAAAAAAGAAGTATTTTGCATTGGGATTAATTGATAAAATACTAAGATAAACCAACAGCTTCCTTTACAATAATAAATATGTCTTTATGCTCTCAATAATTATTCCCCTTTATAATAAGCAAGCTGTAATAGCGCGCACCATTGAGTCGATACTCAGCCAATCCTATATCAATTGGGAACTGATTATCGTGGATGATGGATCTACCGATGGCAGTGATGAAGTGGTGAGACTGTATCTTGGTGATCAGCGTATACGGTATATACGTAAGCCTAATGGTGGGGTGTCATCAGCCAGAAACCGGGGTATCAAGGAGGCTAAAGGGGAGTGGATATGCTATATTGATGCGGATGATTATTTTCTGCCGGAGGGATTGAAGACAATGGTTGAATTGGCAGAGAAATATAATGTAAAGGTGGCTGCAGGACGTTTTTTGATAGAAATTAAAAAAAAGAGATTTCCGGGAGTGAATGGTAAAAGAGAAGGCGTATTGGAAGATAATTTTAAAGAGTGGTTTTTTAATAGGGTGATACCTCGTGCAGGAGCTGCTGTCTTTCATGCCGAATTATTGAAGAATCATTTGTTTGATGAGACATTGAGTCGATATGAAGATGCAAAATCTCTTTTTGAAATTTTACGTGAAAACAGAATGGCTTATACTCCTATTGATGTGATGACTTATTCTCTTGATAATCTCGGTCTAAGTGGTAAGGTGGCTGATTTTTCAAAGGATTTTATATTTAGTATGAACTTTGATGGAAAGTCTTATTGGGAAAAAATGCTTTTGGGGGATATGCTCAACCAGGGATTAAAGCTATATCCCGAATATAAACAATTCTTATTGAATAAATATGGCAACGATTTAATGTGGAGTAATAAGGCTAAACGATGCAATTTTATGAATAGGATAATATTTATTCCGAGAAAACTAATAATGAAGTTAAAGTTTTATTTGTCAGGTCCTTTAGCGGGGTAAGCTATTGATAATGAGCTTATTATTGGTGAATTTTGTTGTTTTGTATAAATCTGATTTCTTGCCTAAAGTAGGTAAAAGGCTAAACCTTGATTGAAGTTAGTCCGACTGACGCACCCGATTACTGGGCTATACGTGGTTGGACAAATACATTGCAAAAAATGAGTTATGATGCGGATATTTGCTTTTTGGGTAATTCAATTACGTATGCGAGTAATTTTCAAACTTATTTCACGGATAAGAAGATTGTAGAACTAGGCTATCCTGGTGATACCATGATTGGCATGATGCGACGTATGGATATGCTGCGTGCTGTTTGTCCTGAAAAAGTGTTTTTGATGGCAGGTATCAATGACTTGGCAAATCAAAGTATGGATATGGATGAGTTTGCTGAGCGGTATAATGTTTTAGTGGATTCTATAACTAACGCTTGTCCTCATGCAGAAGTCTATTTGGAATCTATACTTCCAGTCAATCGTAGTCATAGAATGTATAGAAACTGTGACAGAATTATTCAAAATTATTACTCGTATAGCAGGTGAAAAAGGAATGATATATATTGACCTATTTTCTCTATATTGTATAGATGGACAGCTGCCTGATGAACTAACTAATGATGGCATTCATCTTTTACCAAAAGCTTATGATAGATGGGCTGAAGCTATTCGTGAGTATGTAACAAGTTCTCTCAAATAAAAGTATATAAGACCACTAATACTCTTTGTGCTATTGATATATGGTTGTTTTGATATGGTGAATAAGAAAAACAATAGGAGTTCATTTTTTTGTGTATTTAAATACTTGATATTTATATTACAACATTTTCTAAGATGGATTTTTATTAATAGTTTATCTAGAGGATTTTATTATAGTATTAAATATTCTAGTACGGTTACAATAGGTTATGGAGCTAAGGTTACCCGTATATCTAAGTTTGAAGGATGTAATAGAGTTTGTGCGCACAGTACATTTAATGGCACATTAGGTTATGGATCTTATATAGGATTCAATTCAAGAATAAGTGGAGAAATTGGACGTTTTACTTCTATTGCAGATGATTGTATGGTTGTTCGTGGACGTCATCCTTACGAGTATCCTTATGTAGCCACAAGTCCTATGTTTTTCTCTATGATGAAGCAAACTGGATATACTTTTGCTGATAGGCAAATTTATAATGAATTTAAATTTGTAAGAGAATGTGTTCCAGTGGTTATTGGTTCTGATTGTTGGATAGGAGCAGGAGCAAAAATCATTGAAGGAGTTACGATAGGTATAGGGGGCATGGTACTTGCTGGCGCTTTAGTTACTCATGATGTACCCCCTTATGCAATAGTGGGAGGGGTTCCCGCTAAAGTCCTCCGGTTTCGATATAATGAAGACGCTATACAAATGCTTCTGAAATCTAAATGGTGGGAGAAAGATGAAAAGTGGTTCAAGATAAATTGGCGTTTACTAAATGACCTAGATGCTTTTGAAAAGTATTTTGCTAATGAAAGTAAATGAGATGGGGAATTCACTAACTAAAACAAGATGCTGATATATATATTACTGATTATATTGTCTACCATAATATTTATTTCACACATATATGTGAAAGATGAAAAGGTCAATTTTGTGACAGCATTTGTGTGGGTATTGTTGATGACACTCTTTGTTGGTTCACAAGATGGTATAGGAACAGATCACAGTAATTATATTGCTCAAATAGAGAGCCCTTGGGTTGTTCCATCAGAACCTTTTACGATTTTAGTTTTTGCAATAATTCGTTCATTTGGAATATCTTCATATGCCTTTTTTTATATATATGCTTTCTTGACTTATTTTTATTTAGCAAAAGCAGTGCTATTATCTGATCGAAATATTAGGTTTATTGTTGTAATCATGATATTACAATCATTGTTGTTTTTTCAATCATTCAATTTGGTTCGTCAGATATTAGCTTGTGCCATTTTCTTGTATGGCTTAATGTTAATTTCTTGTGGGAAGAAACATTACATAGTTTTTGTTTTGGCTTTTCTAGTGCATTATTCTGCATTGTTCGGGATATTGATGATTGTATTAGCTAAAATGATAAAGGTGAATATTGTAGTGTTGATGATATATATAGGATCCGTTTGTATCTTACTATGGGGAGGATTTATGAGTGGCTTTATATCAATATTTGAGCCTATAATTGGAAAAACGTATTATGGCTATTATTTGGAATCAGCACTTATAAATGAAAATCAAACAGCTCATTTTGGTGTAGTATATCAAGTGATATTTGTATTATCTCTTATTGTTTATGCGAAGAGAAATTATTATGTATCGAATAATTTAGAATTGATTTTGAATGTTTTTTTTCTTGGTCAGATAATGTATAATGTGCTTTCTGCTAATATAACTTTACAAAGAATTACATATTATCCCTATGTCTCTATGGTTTTTGTAATTCCTTTATTGGCTAAGTCTTTACATTCTTATTGGACGACTAGAAATGCTTTATTATTATACTTGATTTATTTTGTTTTCATCTTGGCTTCTTTATCTTCCAAAGGAAGCCCGTATGTACCATATAAAAGTATTTTATAAATATTTGCAAAATATAAAGTGATGAAAGTTCTTTATTTAGGTTGCTTTTGTGAACCTACAATTTCTACATTTATAAAAGAATGTACAAAAGGGGTTATTACAGTAAGCGCAACTACATTTCAGAAAGCTCTTTTAGCGGGATGTAACGAGTGTGGTATAAGACCTGATTATATAGTGAATGTACCTGATATTGGTAGTTTCCCATTTCGTTGTAACAATTTGTTTTTTTCAAAATCTAAGTTTGAATATGCTTCAATAAAAGGGGTAAATGCATCTTTTTTTAATGTCACATATTTAAAAAAATGCAGTATATATCATACCATTATGAGAGAAGCCAAATTGTGGCTTAATAAAAATAGGGAGGAAAAAGTAACAATTTTAGTTTATTCTTTGATTTATCCTTATTTGAAAGCTGCTATTGATTTGAAAAAAATGTACCCAAATGTTCAAATTTGTTGTATCGTATTGGATTTGCCTGAATATTTTGGAGATAGCACTTCTTTATTGTACCGTTTTTTAGGTAATTTGGAAACTAAACGAATATATTCATTAGTACCCTCTGTTGATTCCTTTGTTCTTCTTACCAAGTATATGAGAGAAAAACTTAATGTTGGTTTACGTCCCAGCTTACTCTTAGAAGGAATATATAATCCAGTATGTATAGTTCCTCAGAAAAAGCGGAAAAAAACTATTTTATATACAGGCAAGCTAGACATTCGTTTCGGGATTAGAGATTTAATCAAAGCTTTTAACGATATTGATGATTCAGAATTTGTTTTGTGGATATGTGGATTTGGACTTGATAGAATCTTTGTTGAAGAAGCTGCAAAAAAAGATAAGAGAATAATATATTGGGGAGTTGTAGAACAGAAGCATGTTTTTGAAATGCAACAACAAGCTACATTGTTAGTTAACCCTCGTAAAGGGCATGAAGAATATACCAAATATTCATTTCCATCAAAAACAATGGAGTATATGGCTTCGGGTACTCCAACTATAATGTATAAACTTCCAGGATTACCTATAGAATATGAAGAATACCTTGTTCTATTACCAGATAATTCACAAGAAACATTGACTGCTATTTTAAAACAATGGGGAAGTAAAACACAAGCAGAACTATATGAGTTTGGAGAGAAGGCGAAACGGTTTATATTAGAGAATAAAAATTCTGAGATTCAGGCCAGTCGACTAATGAATTTTATAAAACATAGCTAAGGTGTGAAAAGAATTTTATTTTATTCGAGTGTGAATTCACTTGAGTTATTTAAGACTCAGAAATTCTATCAGATAGATATATCAATATTGAAAGATTTAGGATATGACGTTTTACTATCTAATCGAATATTCGATAGCCTTTTATTTTGGAAATATGATATTCTGTTTTCTTATTTCTATCGATATTCATTTTTTGCTGCATTGTTAGCAAAATGTTTTGGTAAAAAAACATATTTTACAGGAGGTATTGACTCTTTGGATTCGGATTATGCATCTGCTTTTAATTATAAAATACAAGCATTGTTTTTTAAACTTTGTTATTGGGTGGCTGATTCTTGTATAATTGTGTCGCAATCAGATTTGAAAAACATCTTTAAGGTATCATCATTAAAGAAAAAATTGAGTTATAGCGAGCATGTTATTAACACAAAACTTTTTATTGCTGATGTTCCAAAAGAAAAGATATTTACTTCTATAGTTTGGATGGGAGATGAAGGTAATGTGGTAAGAAAGGGGGTGGATAAGGCTTTACAAATTTTTGCTGAATTGAAAAAAATACCGGAGTTTGTTGATTATCGATTTGTAATTATAGGCAGAAAAGGAGAAGGAGAAGTCTTGGTTCGGTCAATAATAGATAAATATAATTTGAAAGGCTCAGTTGAATTGAAAGGAGAAGTGTCTGAAGAGGATAAAATTAATCTTTTGAAACAATCTAAATATTATTTTCAACTTTCATTGTATGAGGGATTTGGTTTAGCTGCATTGGAGGCATTATGTGCTAATAATATCATAATTCATTCAGGAAAGGGTGGTTTGGCTAATCCTATTTATAAAGAACAGTTGTTGTTTGACATAGATAATGATTTCGATAGTGAATTGCTTAAATTGGTTAATAAATTAGCTTGTTTTACTCCAATAACTTCATATGATAATCTTCTAGAATATTATGATATTCAAAGGCGAAAAGATGATTTTGAAGCTATAATAGTTAATGGGAAAAGCAATTATAAATTAAAATAGTTATGTCTATATTCAAAGACAAAGTTTTATTAATCACTGGCGGTACCGGTTCCTTCGGTAACGCCGTATTGCGTCGTTTCCTCGATTCAGATATCAAGGAAATTCGCATCTTTAGCCGTGACGAGAAAAAGCAGGATGACATGCGTCAT
>ULMC01005911.1_pt1 | contig 12995 bp, 9 predicted proteins | sample 1951541 | NCBI WGS metagenome assembly ULMC01 (sample SAMEA4835539, study PRJEB28245) | human gut metagenome | biome: gut microbiome; material: fecal sample | place: Denmark | collected 2008 | reverse complement strand
GCGGGGCTGCGCTATCACGTCAAGAGCCGCACCAAGTCGATCTTCTCGATCTGGAACAAGATGCGCAAGCAGCACGTCCCGTTCGAGGGGGTATATGACATCTTCGCCATCCGTATCATCCTGGACTGTCCGCTCGAAGAGGAGAAGCAGCAATGCTGGACGGTCTATTCGATCGTCACGGATTTCTACACGCCCAATCCCGAGCGGATGCGCGACTGGATCTCCATCCCCAAATCCAACGGCTACGAATCGCTCCACACCACCGTCGCCACCAAAGAGGGACGGTGGGTCGAAATCCAGATCCGCACCGAGCGGATGGACGCCGTGGCGGAGCGGGGCATCGCGGCCCACTGGCGCTACAAAGGCGTAAACGCGGGATCGGACGGGAGCGAAATGTGGATGAAACAACTCCGGGAGCTAATGGAAGACAAGACCCGTCCGCTGGCCCAGAACTTCGACGCCAAGCCCTCCTCGGGCGAAATTTTCGTCTTCACCCCCGGCGGCGACCTGCGCAAGCTGCCCGAAGGAGCCACGGTGCTGGATTTCGCCTTCGACATCCACACCTCGCTGGGGCTCACCTGCTCGGGCGGCAAGGTCAATAACCGTCCGGCGGCGATCCGCGACGTACTCCACAACGGAGACATCGTCGAAGTGCTGACGCAGAAGAATCAGAAGCCCAAAGCCGACTGGCTGGGGTTCGTCACCACGTCGAAGGCCCGCACCCGGATCAAGGCCTCGCTGCGCGAGGAGCACACCAAGAACGCCCGTCTGGGACGGGAAGAATTGGAACGCAAACTCAAGAACTGGAAACTGCCCCTGACCGTCGATGAAGGGGTCGGCATCCTCTGCAAGCACTTCAAACTCCGCACGGGAACGGAACTTTACGCCTCGATCGGCACCGAAAAGATCGACCTCATGCAGATCAAGGAGCTGCTTCAGGCCCATCTGTCGGGCGAAGCGGAGGAAGAGCGCCGGGCCGCAGCAGCAGCCATCGAGTCCGAAAAACGACGCAAAGCCGAAAAAGTTTCGACCCAGAGCAGCGGCGACGCACTCATCATCGACGAAAAGATCGGACAGCTCGACTACAAACTGGCCAAATGCTGCAATCCGATCCACGGCGACGAAATCTTCGGCTTCATCACCGTAGGTGCCGGCATCACGATCCACCGTACGGACTGCCCCAACGCACAGCGTCTCCGCAGAAACTACCCCTACCGGGTACTCGAAGCCCGCTGGCGCGACGAAGCGCAGGGCGCGTTCCGGGTGTCGATCCGCGTGGTGGCCAGCGACACGACGGGGATGATCAACCACATCGCCGAAGTAATCAACCGCGACCTGAAGTTGAGCATCCGCTCGATGAACCTGTCGCCGGGCGGCGGCCTGCTCTCGGGCGTGATCCACGTCGAAGTGCCCGGTACGGGCATGGTCGATATGCTGATCCACTCGATCCTGCGGATCAAAGGCGTGCAGAAAGCCTACCGCGTCAATAACTGAAAACGCCCCGAAAAGAGAAAGCCGCCTTTATCAGGCGGCTTCTTCGTCGCATCCGACGGGTCGGCAACCCGCCAGCGCATCATAAAAAGCAGTAAAAAAAGATACAAAACAGCCCGCAGAAAACCACCCTCGACCTGCAAGTGTATCCTGTCATAAAAAAGAGTGTGTTGAAATGAAAATTTCAGGCACGATCCTAAAGGGTGTCGGAATGGATGCAAGGCAAGGCATTGAGGGTAAGGGTGACAGTCTTTTACTATGGCAAATGACTTAACCCGTATCCCGATAATAACTACCGTTGTGTGTCATTCGGACACACCGCCATACACCTGTTCGGGTCCCATGTCCGGAAATTTACAACGGACCTCCGCCGATCGGACAATCCGCACTCCCGCCCGGAAATCCGAGCCGAGCCGCAGAAAATCCAGACAACAGGTCAAAAATTCGCACGAGGAACCCGGAACCAAGCTGCACGGGCAACCGCTTCCCTACCGGTCCCGCTCACCGACATAGACACAGAGGTTGGCCAATGCGTCGCGGTATTCGGAAGGTTCGTATTCGGAGAGCACGGACATCGCCCGCGTGAGGTATTCCTGCATGACGCGGGCCGCCTTTTCCATACCGCCCTCGTTCTCGACGATGTGCTGCAAATATTCGACCGACTCATCCTCCTCGTGGCAACGGGCCAGCCGGGCCAGCAACTCCCTGCGGCGCTCCTCGCCGACGGACTCGAGCACCGTGAGCAGCGGCAGGGTCACCTTGTGTTCGCGCAAGTCGTTGTTGGAGGGCTTGCCCGTACGGGCCGTGCGGGTATAGTCCAGAATGTCGTCCTGAATCTGGAACGCCATGCCTATCGACTCGCCGAACTTGCGCATGAGCGCCTGTTTTTCACGGGACGCACCGACGGCCAGCGCTCCGGCCGAAGCGCTCACCCCGATCAGGCAGGCGGTTTTCTTGTAGATGATATCCAGGTACGACGCCCGCGTCATCTCCTGCCGGTTCGCCTTGTCGTTTTGCAGAATCTCTCCCTCGCAGAGCGTGGCGATGGCACCGCAAACGTGAGTCACCAGGTCGAACTGGCCGCTCTTGAGGCCGAGGTCCATGTTTTTGGCCAGGATGTAATCTCCGACTACGACCGCATTGCGCGACTGCCAGCGGGCATTGACCGAAGCCCGGCCCCGGCGCATGTCCGATTCGTCGATCACATCGTCGTGGATGAGCGAGGCCACGTGGATCATCTCGACCAACGTGGCTGCGAGCAGTGCGCGCAGACCGCCGCTGCGCTGCCCCGCCGGAGCGTTGAGCGCCGCAGACAGCAGCACCGTCATCGGACGAATCCCCTTGCCCCGCGCCGAGAGCGCATAATCGAGCATCTCGGAGAGCAACGTGCCGTCCGCCGTGAATTTTTGCCGGATGAACTGCTCGAAGGCCTCCAGATCACCCTCGACCGGCTTGCGGATCATATCGAGTGTTACCATAACCGAACTTTTGTTTACGTCGAAAAAAGGTTAGCCGAATACAGAGCGATTGTCTCCCCGCCGGAATACAACCGCCCCGAGCCTGGGATCAATCCGTGCAAAGGTAGTGATTTTTCGCTGAGTCGGGGAGGAAACTCAATGTTTTTTCGTACCTTTGGCAATCGACAAAAACATTCCAGATGACCCGCTTCAAAGAGATTCTCCCGAAAGTGCTGCCGACGGGCGCGGCCCTGCTGCTCTTCTTCATCGTCAGCGCCCTCTATTTCGCCCCCCAGTTTCGCGGCGAAGTGCTGCCACAGCACGACGTGCAGCAATACGAAGGCATGGCCAAGGAGATCTGGGACAACCGCGCCCAAACGGGCGAAGATCCCCAGTGGGCGGGGCGGATGTTCGGCGGCATGCCCGCCTACCTGATCAATGTAGCCTACCCGGCACAGCTAGTCAAAAACACGGCAGGACAGATCGTTAAAATTATAAATACTCCCGCAGCCTTCGTCTTCTTCGCCATGGTTTCCATGTGGCTGATGCTCCCGATCGTCGGGGTGAATCCCTGGGTCGGCATCATTCCGTCGCTCATGTACGGCCTTTCGACCTACTTTTTCCTCATCATCGGCGCGGGTCACGTGACCAAAATGTGGGCACTGGTATATGCCCCCCTGATGATGGGCGGCGCATGGCTTACGCTGCGGGGTAACATGTGGCTCGGCGGGGCGCTCACGGCCCTTTTCGCCTCGCTCGAAATCGGCGCCAACCATCCGCAGATCACCTACTATTTCCTGCTGGCCATGGCCGCGCTGTGGATCAGCGAAGGAATCGTCGCCTTCCGAAAAAAGCACCTGCCTTCGTTCGTCCGCCGCACGGCGGTACTGCTGGCCGCAGGCATTCTGGCCGTCGGCTCGAACTTCGCTCCTCTGTGGTACACGATGCACCACTCGAAACAGACCATCCGCGGCGGTTCGGAACTCGCCGCCGGCGAGGAAACCTCCCAGGAAGGGTTGGCACTCGATTACGCTACGGCCTGGAGCTACGGACGCGCCGAAAGCTGGAACCTGTTGATTCCCGACTTCATGGGCGGCGATTCGGGTCGGGCGTTCACACGCGACGGCAAGGTAGCCGAGGCCTTGAAACCGTACGGGCTGGAGGGTATCGCGGAGCAACTGCCCGCCTACTGGGGGCAGCAGCCCTACACTGCCGGACCGACCTACCTGGGCGCCGCCGCCCTGTTCCTGGCTCTGCTGGGACTCCTGCTGGCATCGGGACGCAACAAGTGGTGGATCGCAGCCGTCAGTCTGCTGACGCTTTTGCTGGCCTGGGGACATAATTTCATGGGATTCACCGAATTCGCCTTCAAATACCTGCCCGGCTACAACAAGTTCCGCACCGTATCGATGGCCCTCGTGGTGGTCGAATGGACGGTTCCCCTGCTCGCGGCGTTGGCTCTGATGCCCCTCTGGCGGGGAGAGGTGCCGCGTCGAAAACTCCTGCGGGCCCTCGCCTGGGCCGGAGGCATCACGGGCGGTTTCTGCCTGCTCTTCGCCGTGGCCGGCAGCGCGATCTTCGACTTCGGCCGGACGGAAGCCGCCGATTTCATGAGCCGCCAATACTACCAGATGTTCCAAGCCGCAGGTATGCAGGAAGCCATCGCACAGGGCGCTCCCGAAGAGTTGGGAGAGGTGACGGCCGACGCCATGGCCGCCGACCGGGCCGCGATCATGCGCTCCGATGCCTGGCGCTCGCTCGTAATGATCGCCCTCGCGGCGGGCAGCGTGCTGCTCTTCGCCCTGGGACGGATCAGACGGGGCTGGCTCATAGCGCTGCTCGGCGTGATCGTTCTGATCGACCTGGTGCCGGTCAACCTGCGCTACCTGCCTCAAAGCCGCTTCGTCGCCGCACGGCGCCAGCAGATACAGCCCACGGAAGCCGACCGCGCGATCCTGCGCGACCCGGAACCCGGATTCCGGGTGCTGAACCTCACGGTCAGCCCCTTCAACGATGCTACGACCTCCTACTTCCATCGCTCGGTGGGCGGCTACCACGGCGCCAAACTGGCCCGCTACCAGGACTTGATCGAGCGTTATCTCACGTCGATGGACGAGGGCGTACTCGACATGCTCAACACGCGTTACCTCATCCGCTTCGACCCGACGGGACAGCCCGTCGCCGAATTGCGGGCCACAGCCAACGGCCCGGCCTGGTTCGTCCAGGAGGTCGTCGATGCGGACACTCCGCAGAAAGAAATCGACGCACTGGGGCGCATCGACACCAAAACGGCGGCTGTCATCAACACCCGTGAGTTCGATATCCGCCCCCTGATCGGCGGCGAAGGGGAAATCCGTCTGGAGGAGTACCGGCCCAATTATCTCCGGTACGAATACACGGCCACTGCGCCCGGTACGGCGATCTTCTCGGAGATCTACTACAAGGACGGCTGGACAGCCTATATCGACGGCATCGAAACTCCCTATTTCCGAGCCGACTACCTGCTGCGGGGAATGGAGCTCCCGGCCGGTACGCACACGGTCGAATGGCGGTTCCGCGCCCCCGGCTGGAACGTCGCCGAAGGCGTGACGCTCGCCTCGTCGCTCGCGATTCTCGCAGGCATCATTGCAACCGTTATACTCGTTTTACGCCATGAAAGACGACAAAAGACTCAAGCGTAAGGTACGCAATTCCTACATCGTTTCGAACATCAGCATCGCCCTGGTGCTCTTCCTGCTGGGATCGGTGGGATACCTCATGACGGCCGCCATGCAGGTGGCCCGCACGTTGCAGGAGAGCGTCACCGTCACCGTCGAGCTCCGCAACGGAGCGGACGAAAAACAAAAAGAATCGCTCCGCAAACGGTTCGAAGCCAACGAGCTGGTGAGCCATGTGGAATACAGCTCCAAAGACGATAAACTGAACGACACCGATTTCCGGCAGATGTTCGAACAGGAGTTCGAGGCGATCCTCGAAGAGAATCCGCTGCTCGACTCGTTCGAATTGACCCTGTCAGCCGATTCGGCGGACCCGGACAAGCTCGAAACCTTCATCGCCCAAATTGCCGAACTCGACGGCGTGGACCGGGTTTCCTATCCGGCACAGACCGTCGAGCGGCTGCATGCCACGATCGCGAAGATCCGGCTGGTGCTGCTACTCTTCGGCGGAGCCCTGCTCGTCATCTCGCTCATCCTGCTGAACAACACGATCCGGCTGGCGATCTTCTCGAAACGCTACCTGATTAACACGATGAAGCTCGTAGGGGCAACCAAATGGTTCATCATGCGACCGTTCCTGGGCAGCAGCATCACACAAGGCATTCTGTCGGGAATCATCGCATCGGCACTCTTCCTGACGGCCGTTTACGGACTGAACGAGGCGGTTCCGGAACTGATGTCGCTGGCCGAAACCATGAAAATCGGAATCATCGTGGGCGGCATGGTGTTGGGCGGCATCCTGATCTCGCTCTGCTTCACGTTCTTCGCCGTCAACAAGTTCGTCAACATGAAATCCAACAAGATCTATCTCTACTAAAAATCCCCGTACCATGAAAAAATTCAAGGAGATCAACGATAAAAACGATCCGAAGATGCCGCTCTCGCTCAAAAATTACATCCTGTTGCTCGCCGGACTGATCGTCATCATTCTGGGCTTCGTCCTGATGGCCGGCGGCGGCAGCGACTCGCCCGACGAGTTCAACTACGCCATGTTTTCCTGGCGCCGCATCACGCTCGCCCCGATCCTGGTGATCGGCGGCTTCATCTTCGAAATTTACGCCATTCTCAAACGATTCTGAATCCGGACTTCTCCGACCGCCGGAAGCCGGGTTGCAACCCGCGCTTCCCCGACACCGAAATATCCCCGAGAACTGTAAAATGGAAACCATTCAAGCTATCATCCTGGGCATCGTCCAGGGTCTGACCGAATTCCTGCCCGTATCGAGCAGCGGCCATCTGCAACTGGCCAAAGAACTGCTGGGCGTCGATCCCGAAGTGGGAGGACTCACCTTCGATCTCACGCTGCACGCCGCGACGGTCCTGAGCACGATCGTCGTGCTCTGGAGCGAAATCAAACGCTTGGTCGTGGGACTCTTCTCCAAACGATTCAACGCGGAACAGGCCTACGTGCTGAAGATCATCCTTTCGATGATCCCGGTAGTCATCGTGGGCTTCACGCTGGAACCTTTTCTCCAGTCGCTCGTCGAAGACCTGCCGAATCACGGCATCCTGCTGCTGGTCGGAACCATGCTGCTGGTCACGGCCGTACTGCTGACCTTCGCCTATTACGCCAAACCCCGCCACAAGGCGACCATCTCCTACCGCGACGCCTTCATCATCGGTCTGGCGCAGGCAGTCGCCACACTGCCGGGTCTGTCGCGCTCGGGCACGACGATCGCCACGGGACTGATCCTGGGCAACCGCAAGGAGAGCGTGGCCCAATTCTCCTTCCTGATGGTGCTGGCACCGATCCTGGGCAAAATGGTTCTCGATCTGATGAGCGGAGAACTGGCCGCCCAGAGCATCGGGACCGCCCCCCTGCTCGCCGGATTCGCTGCTGCGTTCGTAGTCGGCTGTCTGGCCTGCAAATTCATGATAAACATCGTTAAACGGGGAAAGCTCAACTGGTTCGCCATCTACTGTACGCTGGTCGGAGGGCTGGCCATCATCCGCTATTTCGTGATCCAATAATCCGCACATGACGCAACAATCCGAACTGAACCTACAGGGAATCGACTTCGAAGAGGGCTACATCGCCGTCATCGACAAACCGCTGGAGTGGACCTCCTCGGACGTAGTCCGCAAAATCAAGTTCGCCCTGCGCAGGGCCGGTTACCCGAAAATCAAGGTCGGCCATGCCGGAACACTCGATCCGCTCGCAACGGGCATCCTGCTGGTCTGCATCGGCAAGGCGACCAAAATGGCGGACGCCCTGCAAGCCGAGGAGAAAGAGTACGTCGCCGACCTGATGCTGGGCGCTACGACCCCCAGCTTCGACCTCGAACACCCCATCGACAGGACCTATCCCTTCGAACATATCACGCGCGAAGCGGTCGAGGAGGTACTCCGCTCGCTCACCGGCGAACGGCTGCAAACCCCGCCCCTCTATTCGGCCAAGAAGGTCGAAGGCGTCCGGGCCTACGAGCTGGCCCGCGCGGGCGAAGAGGTGGAACTGCGCAAAGCGCTCATCAACATCTACGAAATGGAGCTCATGGAATACGACCTGCCCCGCATCCGCATCCGGGTCCGGTGCAGCAAGGGGACCTACATCCGTTCGCTGGCCGGAGAGATCGGCCAGGCGCTCGGCAGCGGTGCGCACCTCACCTCGCTCTGCCGCACCCGCAGCGGAGGTTTTCGGCTCGATGCGGCGCACGAATTGAACTTTTTTCTCGAAAAACTGCAAAAAGCTGAAACAAAATAACTTATTTTTCGTATAGATAAATTGACGGTTTATCTTGCTCCGTACCCGCAAAACTGCCTGCAGCGCTGCCCACGGACCGAAAAAATGTTCGCAAATACTTTTAGCCATGAAACTATCGCAATACGGTTACGACTTCTCCGCCGACCTGCTGGCGAAATACCCGGCCGAAAACCGGGACGAATCCCGCCTGATGGTGGTCAATCGTGCCAAGGGCACCATCGAACACCGCATTTTCAAGGAGATCATCGAATACTTCGACGAAAAGGACCTCTTCATCTTCAACGACACGAAGGTTTTCCCCGCCCGTCTGTACGGCAACAAGGAGAAAACGGGCGCCGAGATCGAAATCTTCCTGCTGCGCGAACTCAACCGCGAGTTGCGCCTGTGGGACGTACTGGTGGATCCGGCCCGCAAAATCCGCATCGGCAACAAGCTCTACTTCGGCGACGACGACCTGCTGGTAGCCGAGGTGATCGACAATACCACTTCGCGGGGCCGCACGCTCCGGTTCCTGTTCGACGGGTCCTACGAAGAGTTCAAAGAAACCCTCTTCAAACTGGGCGAAACCCCGCTGCCCAAGTGGGTGCGCGAAAAGGTCGAGCCGGAAGACGCCGAGCGCTATCAGACCATTTTCGCCAGCAAAGAGGGTGCCGTAGCCGCTCCGACGGCCGGCATGCATTTCTCCAAGCACCTGTTCAAACGTATGGAGATCAAGGGGATCGAAAAGGCGTTCATCACGCTCCACGTCGGCCTGGGCAACTTCCGCACGGTCGATGTCGAAGACCTCTCGAAGCACAAGATGGACTCCGAACAGTTCTTCGTGGACGAACCCACGGCCGAAACGGTAAACAAGACCAAACGCGAAGGACATAAGATCGTTTCGATCGGCACGACGGTCATGCGAACGCTCGAAACGGCCGCTTCGACCGGCGGCATGATCAAGCCGATGGAGGGCTGGACCAACAAGTTCATCTTCGCCCCGTACGAATTTTCGGTGGCCGACGCCATGGTGACCAACTTCCAGCTTCCCTACTCGACCCAACTGATGATGGTTTCGGCATTCGGAGGTTACGACCTGATAATGAATGCCTACAAAATAGCCAAAGAGGAGGGCTACCGCTTCGGAACTTATGGCGACGCGATGCTGATTCTTTAAGAAAAATCACTATCTTTGCAGAAGATAGGAGGCGGTTCGGCAATCTTTTGCGTGCAAGCCCGCGCGATTGCTCTCATCTTTCACTATCTTTGCGAAAGATAAACTTTCGTGAAGTGAGGTACGGCAGCACGACAAGGCAACTTTTCGCATTGCATCCGGCCCGTGCCTTCTTCGCCGAGCAAGCTAAAAAATCATCGTTTCCGACCGGCGGGCACTCCGAGCACACCGCACCAGGAGATGAAGAAAAAATTTCAACCAATGGCATCGAACAGGATACTATACGTCTGTCAGGAAGTGGCTCCGTATGTCCCGGATACGGAAGGGGCGCTTCTGTGCCGGCGGCTCTCGCAGGCGATGCAGGAGCGCGGCAATGAAATCCGCACATTCATGCCCCGGTACGGCTGCATCAACGAACGGCGTCATCAACTGCATGAGGTGATCCGGCTCTCGGGTATGAACCTCATCATCGACGACAACGATCATCAACTGATTATCAAGGTCGCTTCGATTCCGTCAGCCCGAGTGCAGATCTATTTCATCGACAACGACGACTATTTCGCCCGCAAAGCCATTCTCCGGGATGCCGACGAAAACTATTTCGAAGACAACGACGAACGGGCCATCTTCTTCGCCCGGGGCGTACTCGAAACGGTCAAGAAACTGCGTTGGACGCCAACGGTCGTCCACTGCCACGGCTGGTTCTCGAGTATCGTGCCGATCTATCTGAAAAAGGTCTTCGCCGACGACCCGATTTTCAAGGAGGTCAAAATCGTCGTTTCGCTCTACGGCGACGGTTTCGACAAACCGCTGGATGCAGGAATGAAGGAGAAAATCGCCAACGAAGGCGTCAAAGACAAAAAACTGTCGATCCTCGACACCCCTTCATACGAAAACCTCTGCCGTTACGTTATGGAGTATGCCGACGGCATCATTCTGGCTTCCGATGCGGTAACCCCCGAAATTATCGAGTTGGTCCGCAACAGCGGCAAACCGCTCCTGGAATACCAGTCGCCCGACGCAGAGGACTTTTTCGACAACTACAACCGATTCTATGATTCGATCCAGTAAAATACGCCGGGCCGCCGAATTGGCCGCCGTTCTCACCGCAGCGGGCATGGTCTTCTTTACAGGTTGCACGAAAGTGGACGACCGGCTGGGCGCAGGCTACCAACCGGGGGATCAGCAGATGAAGATCGGTCTGAAAGTTTTCGCGCTCGCACCCGACGCCGAGCGGCCCTATTTCGAAACTCGACTCTACAAAACCGACTCTCTCAAGGCTTCCAACCTGGGAGAGGGGTATTTCGGTGTGATGCACGACGAAACTTTCGGGCGTCGCACGGCAGGTTTCCTGACCCAATACCGCGCCGTAGCCCTCTCCGATACGACCGGCTTCGGTTACCAGCCCATTTTCGACTCGATCGAACTCAAAATCAAAATCTCGAACTACGGAGGCGACACCCTCAAGCCGATGACGTACAACGTCTATGAGGTGATTTCGAACGATTACCTCAATCCCTCGCTGACAGCCCCGGCCGGAGCAGGCAGCGTCGCCGACACCCTTTTCTACCCGACCTTCGATCCGACCCCCTACCTCAACCCCAATCCGGTATTCACCTTCACCTTCCCCAACGGCACGACGACCGGACCGGCCACGGAGTACGTCACCCTGCAGCCTACGCCCGAAGGACGGGGGCTCATCAAGCGTCTGATGCTGCTCGAAGGCAAGTACAAGGGCGATATGACGATCTACCGCAATCCGGAGCTTTGGGTGGACTATTTCAACGGTATTTACATCAAGCCGGCCCAGGAAAATCCGTCGGGAGAAGGGAACCTGTTCGCTACGAACCTCGCGGAGTCGGGTCTTCTGATGTACACCCGCAGCCGGAACAGAACCGACCCGACGCTGATCCAGGATACGATCACGGCCAGCTACCTCTTCTACCGCGAAGACGATCCCTACGGCAATGTTTCGATCAATACCATCCGGCATGATTACACCGGCTCCAAGATCAATCCGGCCGACATCGACGAGCGGAACGAACAGCGGCCCCTGAACCCCAACGTATATGTCGAAGGGATGGACGGCGTAATCACGGAGCTGACCCTCACGGACGCCCTGTTCGAAGGAATCGAAGCCCTCTACAAGGAGGTTACGGACGAATCGGGCATGCCTTACACCTCGATCGCCATCAACCAGGCGGAACTGATGATCTACCTCGAAAAGAGCGATTACGATTGGGAAAAGATCGACGTGGGAGCCATCACTCCCCTGCTGGACGCATCATTCGAGCGCTTGGGCCTCTATGCCGATTACAAGCACGTACTGGGCATTTCGGATTACTATTACACCTACGAAAGGCTCTATTCAAGCCAGAACTTCCAGTTGCCGTACGGAGGTTACCTCAACCGCAGCCAAGGCTGTTATGTCATGGACATCACCAGTCACCTGCAGGAGGTATGGAACGGCTACCTGAAATCCCAGGGAATCGAAACCGGCGGCAGCCAAACGGAGAATCCCGCCCCCCGGACGATCTACATCGGACCCGAAGCCTACGGGCTCTTCACGATGCCCTATACATCGGCACAAGGCATGGAAAATACCGCAAACAACGCGCCGATCAAGCTGCGCCTGATTTACACGATGATAAAATAGCGAAGCACCTGCGGATAACCTAAGTACGAACTTAGGTTATCTTGCGTTAGTGAAAAGATACTGAATGTTATGCAGGAAAATTTAGTAATAGTCGAGTCCCCGGCCAAAGCCAAGACCATCGAAAAATTCCTGGGCAAGGATTTCGTCGTCAAGTCGAGCTTCGGGCATATCCGGGACCTCTCGAAAAAAGATCTCGGCGTCAATCTGGACAAGGACTACGAACCGGTCTATGAAATTCCGAGCGACAAACGCAAGGTTGTCGAGGAACTTTCGTCGCTGGCCAAGAAGACCAAGACCGTCTGGCTCGCGTCCGATGAAGACCGCGAAGGAGAGGCGATCGCCTGGCACCTCGCAGAGGTTCTCGGCCTGCCGATCGACCAAACCAAGCGAATCGTTTTCCACGAAATTACCAAACCGGCAATTCTGGCAGCCATCGAATCGCCCCGCACGATCGATATGAATCTGGTAAATGCCCAGCAGGCACGCCGCGTGCTGGACCGCCTGGTCGGATTCGAGCTATCGCCCCTGCTTTGGAAAAAGGTGCGGCCCCAACTCTCGGCCGGACGCGTACAGAGCGTCGCCGTACGGCTGCTGGTAGAGCGGGAGCGGGAGATCATCGCATTCCGCTCGACGCCCTACTACCGTGTCGTAGCACATCTACGCCGCCGCCGATCCCGATAAAACCCTTTTCAAGGCGGAACTGTCCACCCGCTTCGATACCCGCGAGGAAGCAGAGACTTTCCTGCGCAGCTGCATCGACGCCCGGTTCACCGTCGCCAAAGCCGAGGAAAAACCGGCACAGCGCTACCCCGCGCCTCCG
>ULMC01043766.1_pt1 | contig 13117 bp, 6 predicted proteins | sample 1951541 | NCBI WGS metagenome assembly ULMC01 (sample SAMEA4835539, study PRJEB28245) | human gut metagenome | biome: gut microbiome; material: fecal sample | place: Denmark | collected 2008 | reverse complement strand
CTTCCGAGTCGCGGTAGAACATCATCATGTGCTCCACGGGCGTGTTTTTCGACGTGTGGCTCTTGAGCTTCATGAAGTAGATCTCCATTTGCAGTGGCGTGTTAGACAGCAACCTTATGAGGTCGGTCTCCGTTGTCACTTTCATTGGCATGAGATTGAGAATCACGATGCGCAACGGGCGAATCTGCTGCGAGTGGGCGCGCGTCTCGTCCATCACGAAGATGTTCTCTTTTTTCAGGATGTCGATGGCCGGGAGCCTATCTGGAAGTCTTAAAGGCATTTCTTTTCTTTATTTTCTTTATTCTAAAGCAAAATTACGAAAATAATGGTAGAAAGGTGAAGAAATGGATGTAAAAAAAAGAAGAGTTGTTTGGCTGACGCGATTTATCGTCACTGTCCGCAAACAACTCTTCTTGTGTCATCTTATATATAATATAATGTGTAAGCGTCGTTGGTTACCTTCTGCCGAACGATCCGCCACCGCCTCCGAATGAGCCACCAGAGTTGCCCCTGTTGCCAAAGGAACCGCCGCTGCGTCCGCCGAACGAGCTTGACGATGACGAGCGCGTTGGAGCCGAGAACGTGCGCGACGGACTGCTCTGCTGCGGCTTGAACGTCTCTCTTGGCGTGTCGTTGCGGCTGCCGAACGATCCGCCGCCGAACGAGCGTTCAGGAGTGCGGTTCACGGTTGAGCGAGTGCTGCTCTCGCGTGGCGTGCCAAACGAGCGGTTGCCGCCGCGCAGCGGGCTGTCGGTGCCGCCTTGCTGTCTCATGTTGCCGAAGGTGCGGTTGCCGAATGAGCGGTTGTCGTTCGGGCGATTGCCGTTAGGCTTGAAGCCGCGTTGCGGTGCCCATGTGCGTTGTCCGTGGTGGTAGACAAACCCGGCGCCGTAGCGTCCGTTGTCCCAGTTGTGTCTCATTCCGCGGTGAGGGCCGCCGTCGCGCGGACCGTTCCAGCGGCGTCCATGATACCATGAGCGTCCGCCGTTGTGCATCCATGAGTGGCCGCCACTGTATGTCCACACGAAGTTGGGGCATCCGAAGTAGAAGAAGTCGCGGTGTGGGTATCGGGCGTAGATGCCGAAGTGCCAGTAGCCGCCGTTCCAGTAGAGTGGGCGATAGAAGTAGGAAGCGTCGACGTAGGCGCGATACTGCCAGTCGAGCAGAATGTAGCTCAGGTCGAGGTCCCTCTGCCTCCAGTAGGCACCGTAGAGGTCGTCGGCATTGTCGATACGCATCAGGTAGTCGAGGTTTATCTCGTATGCGGCCTCATATTGTTGGTCGGTGAGGTTGAGCTCGTATGCCATCTTGTCAGTCAGGAAGAGAGCCTGATTGCGAGCCTGCTCGTAGCTCATGGCTGATATGCTCAGCGTGAATGTGAGCAAGAGCGCGAATGCTGTAAATAACCTTTTCATAGCTATATCGTTTTAGAATTGCCGTTCATGTTGTTTTTCATGTCGCAAAGTTATGATATAGTTTTCATAGTCAGCGTGGCTTTTCCCTATGTCGTGAGGGGGAAACCCCTACAAGGCGTTTCTTTCGGAGTTTTGCCGTTCGGTTTGCGGGTTGTTAGCCCTGTGCCCGTCCGTTATCCGAATGTCGGTGCCGTCACTCTTGCGACACCGGTTCCTCACTCGTGGTTTCTGGCTTGCGGTCGCTGAAGGTCAGTTCGTCCTTGTCGTCCGCCTTGTCCACGACGATGGTGTCGCCCTCGCTTGTCTCCTCCGAGAGTATCATCTCGGCTATTCCGTCCTCGATGTAGGTCTGTATGGCGCGTTTCAGTGGTCTTGCGCCAAACTGTATGTCGTAGCCCTTTGTCGCCACAAACTCCTTGGCCTTGTCGGTGAGCGAGATGGTAAGTCCCAGTTCTGCCACGCGCTTGTGCAGTCCGGCGAGCTCAATGTCTATTATCCGCTTTATGGCGTCGAGGTCGAGCTGGTCGAAGGTGATTATCTCGTCGAGACGGTTCAGGAACTCAGGCGAGAACTGCTTGGCGAGGCTCTTCTGTATTATGGAGCGCGCGTATTGCTTGTCCTTGCTGTCCATGTTGGCGGCGTTGGTTATGCCCCCTGCGTTGAATCCCACGCCCCGGCTAAACTCCTTCAGCTGGCGCGTGCCGGCGTTGGAAGTCATTATTATCACCGTGTTGCGGAAGTCTACGAGTCGTCCGTTGCCGTCTGTCAGCCTGCCCTCGTCGAGCACCTGCAGCAAGAGGTTGAACACGTTGCCGTGGGCCTTCTCTATCTCGTCGAGCAGCACGATGGAGTAGGGGTGACGCCTCACCTGCTCGGTGAGCTGTCCGCCCTCGTCGTAGCCCACGTATCCTGGAGGCGCGCCCACGAGTCGCGACACGTTGAAGCTCTCGGTAAACTCGCTCATGTCCACGCGTATCAGCGCGTCTTTCGAGCCGAACATCTTCTCGGCGAGCCGCTTGGCGAGGTAAGTCTTGCCCACGCCCGTCGGGCCTAAGAACATGAACGCGCCTATCGGGTGGTTGGGGTCTTTCAGGCCCACGCGGTTGCGCTGTATGGCTTTCACCATCTTCTCTATGGCACCGTCTTGCCCTATCACTACCTTCTTCAGCTCCGCGCCCATGTTGCGCAGCCTCTTGCCTTCTGCCTCGGCCATGCGTTGCACGGGGATGCCCGTCATCATCGACACCACAGAGGCCACCTCGCTCTCCGTCACCGTTTGGCGGGTCTGCGCCTCGTCTTTCTGCCACTCTTGCTGCATGCGGCGCAGGTCTTGCTCCAGTTCGGTTTGCTTGTCGCGATAGCTGGCGGCTAGCTCAAAGTTCTGCGCGCCCACGGCTTCTTGCTTTTTCTGCTTCACGGCCTCTATCTCGTTCTCCTTGTCGGTAATCTCCTGTGGCACCTTGGCGTTTCTCAGGTGCACGCGCGAGCCCACCTCGTCGATTATGTCTATTGCCTTGTCGGGCATGAAGCGGTCGGTGATATACCTGTCGGCGAGCCTGACGGCCTCTTTCAGCGCGTCGTCGGTGTAGCTCACGTGGTGGTGCTCCTCGTAGCGCTCCTTGATGTTTGCGAGAATCTGCAAGGTCTCGTCCTTCGTCGTGGGCTCCACCATCACCTTCTGGAACCTGCGCTCCAGCGCTCCGTCTTTCTCTATCGACTTGCGGTATTCGTCCACCGTCGTGGCGCCGATACACTGTATGACACCGCGCGCCAACGCCGGCTTCATGATGTTGGCCGCGTCCATGCTGCCCGGTGTGGATCCCGCTCCTATGATGGTGTGTATCTCGTCGATGAAGACGATGATGTTGGGGTTGCTTTCCAGTTCCTTGAGCAGGGCGCGAATGCGCTCCTCAAACTGTCCGCGGTATTTCGTGCCGGCCACGATGGCCGTCATGTCGAGGCTCACCACGCGCTTGCTGAAGAGCATGGGCGACGTCTTGTGGCCGGCTATGAGCTGTGCCAGGCCCTCCACTATCGCGCTCTTTCCCACGCCGGGCTCTCCTATGAGTATGGGGTTGTTTTTCTTCCTGCGACCCAAGATTTCCACCACGCGCTGTATCTCTTTCTCCCTTCCCACCACGGGGTCGAGCCTGCCTTCCGCCGCCGCCTTGGTGAGGTCTACCGAGAAGTTGTCTATCACGGGAGTCTTGCCGTTGCCTTGCGGTTGCGTTGCCGTGGCTTGCTGCCTTGCGTTGTCGTTGCCTTGCTTTGCCGAAGGGTTGTCCTCGTCGGCATCGTCCATGTCCTCGTCGGGCAGGCCGATGCCGTCTTTCGTGGCGGGCTTGCTTAGCAGTCTGAGGGCCGTCTCATAGTCGAGGTCGTTCTTTTCGAGCACTTCCTTGGCCCCGTTGTCGGCATGGTCGTGCAGCATGGCGAGCAACAGGTGTTGCACGTCTACCAATTGCGTATGTTGCAGGCGGGCCTCGAGCACGGCAAGCCTCAAGATGTTGCTTGCCTGGTTGTTGAGCGCGAGTTCGCTGGTGTCCACGGGCTCTGCTATCTCGTCTTCGCGCACCTTTTCCTCAAGCTCCTCCTTAATGGTCTGGCTGTTGATGTTCAGTTGCCTGAACAAGTCGGCCACGGGAGAGGTCTTCTCCCTCAGGATGCCGAGCAAGAGATGCTCTGGCCCCACGTAACTGCTGGCCAGGCGTGTCGCCTCTTCCCTGCTGAAGGCAAGAATCTCTGATACCTTTGGTGAAAACTGACTGGTCATATATGAAGTCTTCCTTTTTTTGATTAATCGATGCAAAATTACACTATTTATTTAATATGCTGCAAGTATTGTGCCAAAAATCATCGCAACCTTTTATTATGCGCGAAAAACACGCTTCTTCCGGATTTTGATTACCGTAGTGCTTTGCAGGGCCCGCCCCTGCAAAGCAGATGAAACAGCGTGCCACCCGTCCGCGTCATGCAAAGCGTCAGCAAGATAAAATGTAAAATATTATTGCTAAAATTTAACACTTGGAAACTGGTGCTTTTAGAGCGGGAAAACGGGTCCCGGCAGCACCGTCGGCGGCTTTTTGACCACATTTTTTCGCGATAGTAGCCAAATGGCGTCGCCGTTACGGTGTAATCGCGATGCCATTTCACCGTAACGGCGACGCGATTGCACTGTAACGGCATCGCGATTGCACTGTAACGGCGACGCTAAATCAGCTAAAAAGCAACGCCTAAAAACCGAAAAATGCGCAATGTGTTGATAGTCAATAACTTGTCAAAATGGCCCATAATCGCGAAATTTCGAGCCAAGCGACGGCTTGGTCGAAAAAAAACGATTCTCAGACGACCATTTGTAAAATATTATCATAATGCAGGGGCCGGCACAAGACCGGGCCGCCGCTATCTCGCCGTGGTCACGAGCCTTGACGGCAGGCTCTCGGCGTTGCAGCCTTTCCTCACGGCCGTAACGAAATACGTTGCGACGGACTTTGCCGTGGCGTGGGTGTCGTAGACCACGGACTCCAGCTCCGCCTTCTCGCCGTCGGCCCTGTACACGGCATAATAGCAGCCGTCCACCGCGCCCCAGCTCAGTTCCCTTCCCGAAGCCGTGAGCCGTCCTGGTGCCTCAGGCTTTATTTCGTCGCCCTGTCCGAGATACGGCGCCAGGGTGAGACGCGGGAAACGCGATGCTATCACGCCGTTGATGTTCACGGGGTTGTTCATCAGCCAATAGGCACTGTAGAGGGCTGCGCCCGACACCTTGCCGTCGGCGCGTGCCGCGTCTATCTGCCGTGCCAAGTCGTCTGCCGTGCGGTAGACGTTGCTCTTCGCCTTCTCGCCAAACCGGTAGAGCGCGTAGCCGATGAGCAGTTTCGTCTTCGACGTGGCGTTCTCGGAGAACCACTTCAGGCGAGGCAGGAACCATCGCTCAGTGCTCCAGTAGAGTTGCGGTATGATGACGTCGCACCATCCCCGCGCCGACCACAGGGCTATGTCGGCATACATGGTGTTGTAGTTGTTCTCATAGTTGCCTTGCGGCGATATTGAGAACACGGCGCTTGGCCTGATGGCCTTTATGGTGTCGTGGGTGGCCACGATGAGCGAGTCGACCATGGCGCGTCGAAAGTCGGCTATCGAGGCGAAGCCCTTGCCGTAGCGTTTGTATTCGGCCTCGTCTCTCATCTTCTCGCCCTTTTGCAAGGCGGGGTAGAAATAGTCGTCGAGGTGTATGCCGTCCACGTCGTAGCGTCGCAGCAGGTCGGCCACGATGGAGCTGACCCTTTGCCGGGTCTCGGGCATGGCGGGGTTGTAGACCCTCACCATGCGGTAGTCTTTCACGAGGTGTCGCGGTATTCTCGCGTCCAGCTTGCCGAACTTGTCGCCACGCCGCTGCTTCTGGTCCACGCGGTAAGGGTTTATCCACGCGTGAAACGACATGCCGCGGCGGTGGGTCTCGTCGATGACCCATCTCAGCACGTCGTAGTCAGGGGCCTTGCCCCGATACCCCGTCACGTATTGGCTCCACGGCTCATAGGGCGAGTCGTAGAACGCGTCGGCCTTGGGGCGCACCTGGAAAAACACCGTGTTGACGTTGAGCCGTTGCAGCGTGTCGAGCATCTGCGTGTACCAGGCCTTCTGCGAAGCCTCGGTGAAGTGGCGGCGAGGCCAGTCGATGCCGCCTATCGTGGCCACCCACACGGCGCGCGCCTCCTTGCCGGGCATGACGAAGCGGGGCGGCTTGGCGGCGGAGTCCTGCGAGAGGGCGGTGTCGTGCTTGTTGTTCTTCTTGTTGCTTATGTTGTTCTTGGCAGTGCCGCACGAGGCCATCAAGATGATTGCCGTGGCGAGCGTCAGACCAAGGATGACGCGGTCTTTTCTCATTATTATATATATGAACCCGTTGGGAATTGAATTTTGTTGACGAATTACAAATTTCGTCATAATACTTGACATACGCAAGCAATTCCCTGAAAATCTTGCGGATTTATTCCTCTGCCATGCTCCTGCGGTATTCGGCTGGCGTCATGCCGAACTTCTTGGAGAACAGGCGATAGAAGGTTTGGCGGATGGGAACGCCACACTCGTTGGCGATGGCCTCGATGGTGTAGTTCGACTTGTCCTTCAGCAACTTGGCGGCATGCTCCATGCGCAGGTTGTTGATGAAGTTGGTGAACGACTGGTCGGAGAACCTTGCAAACATTTCGTTGAAATGGCTGGTGGAAATGCCCATCTCCTTCGCCACATCCGAGCGCTCCAACTTAGGTTGAAGGAACAGGCCCTTGTCGATAACCGTTTTCTCCATCCTCAGGAACTCGTCGTACTGCTGTTGCTTGTCGTCGTTGGCCTCGAGGGTCTTGCGATTGTTTTTCGCGTTGTTGGCTTCGTCGGCCGCCAAGTGGTCCATGAGCTGCTTCTTGTATAGCAGCAGTTCGTTGACGAGCGTGGAGGCCGCTTGGTTCTTGGCCTTCAGCTTCTTGTTGATGCAGAAACCGTTAATTATCAGGCCGATGCAAATCGCGAGCAGGGCGCCAATGATGATGTCGGCGATGTGGTTGATTCTCAGAAGGGTTTCTTGTCGCTCAATGTATTTCTTAAGCATCTTCTTGCCCAGTTGCTCCGACACCCTGAGCGCGTTTTGGGCCTTGATGCGCCTGTTGAGCGAGTCGTTGAGGTCGTAGGCGCGTATGCCCGTCTCCAAGCTTTCCTTGTAGCGGCCCATCGCCTGCAATGTCTTGGCTTTGTTGGCCAAGATGTTATGGATATAGTTGTAGTCGATGGTGTCCTTGCCGCTACGGGTCCACACGCTTTCCAGCTCGTTCACTTTGCTCAGGGCCTCGTTGTAATGCTTGGTCTGCATGAGGTAGGGCACAACAAACGTGGCGCCCTCGGGCGTGTTGGCGGCGCGCGTCACGATGAGCTTGTCGTAGAGGGCGCTGCCCTGGGCGTGGTTGCCAGTCTCCTCGTAGCCGATGGCGTAGATGGAGTAAAAGGTGGCGTTGGCCAGGTCGTTCACGCCGCTGATGTCCTCTGGCAGGGTGTTCAGCTTATTCAGCGTGCCCTCATATTCGGGCTTCATCTGGAAGAGTTCCTTGTATTGTTTCATCTCCAGGTAGGTGTTGGCCTTCAGCGCGTTGCTGGTGGTCAGCGCGTAATAGAGGTTCCAATTGGGCGACTTCTTCACTTCGTCCTTGAAGATGATGATGCTTCGGTCGAAGCAGTTGATGGCATGGCCCACATTGCCTATCTCGCTGTGACACTGGCCCATCGTGGTGAGCACCTTGCCCACGAGCTGGCGGTTGTCGTATTTGTAGCCGGTAGTGATGGCGCGGTCGGCCATGTTGAGGCACTTGGCGTAGTTGCCACAGTTGTAATACTCCAGCGCGGCCAGGTACAGCAGGCTCATCAGCTGCTCAGGGCGGTGTTTGATGTCCGGGTCGTTGAGCGCGGCCTCGGCGTAAAAAGTGGCTTTCTTGTAGTCGAGCATCGAGTTGTAATACACCATGCTCCTGAGGATGTTGATGTCGATGGGCGACATCAACTTATGTTCTTCGGCGTGCTGCAACACCTGCAACGCCTTCTTAGGCTGTGTGACGCTGATTTTCTTAACGTATTCGTATGAATAGCGTTTGTCGGTATTAGTCTGTGTGGCTCTCTGCGATGCGTACTTGCTCGTGCAAGCGACCATGACCGATAGTAAGGCTATGAGAAAGAGAGCGATCTTAATAGGTAGATTCATAAGCGACTTTTTCCATATTAGGCTGTGCCTACCGCATGGGTGCGGCTACTGCCATTTCATAGTAGTGATGCAAACGAATTTCTTGATTTTCTAATTTCCCCCAGTCCGTATGCTAACTGTCTGTTTGCAAAGATAGCGCATTTTTGTAACAAAACAAGGGATGTGACACCTTTTTTTCATCGAAAATATTACAAAACGATGATTTCATGCCTATTGTCTCATTTTATGGGAAATGTTACAAAAGGTGGATTCCTTACGACGTCAGCCCTGTAATGGGCTGTGTTTAAGTGGGTTCCGTCTTTTGAGGTTTGTAACATTTTCGCATGGGGCCTCCCTGGGCGATTTTTGCGGTGTCACATTTTCACTTTTGTAGGAATGAAACTGTAGCATTGCGAAATGCTACAAAAATGCGACTTTCAAATGTTACAATGTAACACTCCAGATGTTACATCTATGAAAGAAATTGTAAGGTTCTTGATGATTTTTTACGCTATCTTTGTAACGACAAAATTTGGGGAGGCGCGCGGCGACCCAACCGTGAAACCATAACCGAAACGCCTCATAGCCGTAAAACAGAAAACAAGGCGTAGATGAAATGCAAAGGTCGACACCTATTATATAATGTTTAACCTCTTGATCAGTTGGTCGAGGCTGCGCTCAAGAACAACATTCGATTGCTATATGGAAAAGTTAAAATTATTGATTTCAAGTTGCCGGGGCATGATCAGATGCGCCGCAACTGCAGTTCTGTTGACGGTGGGAATGGCGGCAGCCGCCCAGACAGTCAGCATCAGCCCGAAGACGGGTAATGTCATTTCGGCGGTGAGTTATAACAATGAAAGCCATGTTCAAAATTATGGCGGCGTGTGGGTTCATGACCAGTTGCCTCTCACGCTTCTCACTTCAGATAAGGATGCGTTGACCGATGATGGGCTCGTGAAGGAGCATGCCAACAACGTGGGAGTGGAAAAGGGCAAGCTTGGATTGATATCCGGACATGACAACATCAAAAACCACATGACGTTGTCGTTGCCGAAGGGCTACCGTTTCACGAGCTACAAGATTGTACTCAACTATGAGACATGGCACGAGAATAACGACGCTGTAGCCACAACGTTTCGTGAGACCAAGAGGGATTTCGCTACCAATTATGCGTCGGTCAATGTGGAAAAGAATGCGAAGAAGGTCACGTTGACTCGCACATCTCTGAGTGGCGATGACATGGGCAATATCCTGTATTTTCTTCAAGACCACAAAAATGGACATTCTACAGTTTCCGTAGAGTCGTTCACCATCACCTTCGAGTGCCCCGACAAGTTCGGCGAGATACTTCGCCCTGACAATTCGAAGCCCCACTCTCCTGTGGCCTGCATCGCCCTGCCGTTCAAGACGGAGCGTGTCGACCTGGGCACCATCACCAGGCAGACGGTGAAAGACTACACGTCTTATAAGTACAATTATAATAATGTGAAGGATCTGCAGGCCGACTTTCTCTTCTATGACGAGTCGGGCATCGATGACGGCACGGCAAAGCCGGGCACCGAGGGCAACCGCACCATCCAGGCTCTCGTGAACACGGACGATCGCACCTTCCTTGGCTTGAAGAACGGCACCTACTGGCTCGAGGTGCCGACCGACGCCCTCGCGCAAGACGGCAAGACCCGTATTCCCGTGGGCTACCGCATCGTGGGTGCGCGCGTGGTCTATTCCAACAACTTGGACCCCGACATCAAACCTGGTGACGACATCTACATCACCGATGGCAAAGGTCGATACATGAACGCCAACCTGATGTTCACCTCGACCAAGGTGGCGTGGAAGTATGGTGCCGACAAGAAAGTGTCTACAACAAGTGGAAACAAGACAGTGTATCTGAGGCACGAGTCTGATTGGTTTGGTTGGTCCGTCTCTCTGGCTACGACCACCAATGCCAATAAGGCCACAGCATACGAGACCGACGGCTTGAACCTCTATTATGGCTCAAACAGCAGGAGCTACGTCATATCTTGTGATGACGATGGCAACGCCAAATATAATGTCGCCAACTCCTATGCTGTTGTGGCGAAAGTCAACCACGGCGTGTCCAACACGTCTTTCACCATCAAGCTCTACGACAAGACGGGCAACGACGTGGCTCATGAGGCCACGGTCAACGCCGACCATCCTTCGGGCGACCTCGTGCTCGAGCGTATCAACAACGACGCCATCAAGCTCCAGGTAGAGGGCCTCGAGGGGGATAATCTGGCTTATGTCTGCCTGGAGGTGCAACTTGAGGCGCTCAATCCCTATATCGACAAGATGGACATCGTTTGCACGCAAGGGGCGGGCGAGAAACAAATCAAGAACCATTACCTCGCCGACGACTTCACCATCGGTACCAATGGCAAGGTCGACTTCTCCGTGCCCACCAATTTCGGCACCGAGAACCTCCGCTTCTCCTTCGAGGGCTTGCACAGCAAGAATGCCGATGAGACTTATGGTCCTTTGGGCACCCAGGGCGAGTATTCGCGCTACCATTTCGTGAAGTCGGCTTATTATGATCTTATCGGCGAGAACCTTCAAGCCCATCGCGCGGACGCTGCCGATCACCCTTACGCTGACAAGTTGGTCGTCAGCGTGGCGGGCAACAAGGCGTTTACCTGTAACAACTCCGACAACTTCAAGGCTGGCATGTCGGGCGACGGCACCTTCGTGTATGAGGAGAACCGCTATTCCAACGGCAAGTATAGTGACCAAGGCGGCGTATGGCGGGAAATAACGGTCAACAGTGGTCCAGACTACGTGGATCACTATCTCATCGTCTGCGACGAGACGCGCTACAACATCGCGCCGACCACCACGCCGCGTCACGCCTATTATGCTTATTATTCCACCAGCATGAGGCTAAACCGTGAGGACTACACGCCGGTGGTCACATACACGCGCCTATACGACAATGCCATGCTTGAAAATGGGTTCGACAACAACTTCTACGCTGGCGTGAAGGTCACGCTGAAGGACAAGAGTGGCAACGCCATGTCTGAGGGCACCGGGTATGTCTATGCCAAGCAGGTCATCGACAAGATGAACGAGCCCGCCGATGGCAAGCCCGTTGACCTCAGCCACGTGCTCTACGTGGACTTGAGCAATGTGAATACGGTGATCATGAGCGAGAACGATGACGCGATAGGCAAACTGTCTGACATCAAGGCCCTTGTGGGCAAGAACGCAATGATATATCTGCCTCAGGGCGTGACGGCAAGTCTCCACAATGTAGCCACTAAGTCGGAGGCTGGCGATGATTTCAATGCCGAGAACGACATTGTGTTGACAGACAAGCTGCCGTTCTATTCGCCCTACGGCATTCGCGTCAACGCCAACAATGAGGTGGTATACAACCGTACCATGATCAAGGACAACAACACCAACAAGTGGGTGTCGGTGGTCATGCCGTTCACCTTGGCACTCGACCGCGAAACTGGCACTTACAGTCAGCCAGCGGATGGAGGTGAGTTCACGTTCTACACCATGAAAGCCGACAACTCCTTCAGTTCTACGGGCGAGCGCTATGAGGTAAACGGTCACTTCACGCCTTGCTCAGGCGTGTCGGAGACGGAGGCCAACAAGCCTTACCTCGTTAAAATTGAGAAATATCCGGGCTCGGCTACCGATGACAATGTGATGTTCACGTTGCGGCAGAGGGGCACTACCATTGTCAAGACCCCGTCTTCGCTCGATGGCGAGACGGCGCAAGGCTCGGTAGATGGCACGCCCATGTCGCTTGTCAACCGTGGCACCTACTCTGGCGAGAAGATAGCCAAGACTAAGGGCGTGTTCTATTTCAACAAGGATCGGTTCGTGTCGTCGCTAAATCTCGATGAGCGATACCCTGATGTCTACGTGCTCCCGTTCCGCACATGGTACGACCGTGTAGGCTCTCCCAACAGAGCCGTGCGTTACATCCGTATCTCCACTGAGCCCAACACTAACACTACCAATATCTCGCAGGTCGCCGTAGATGCCGTCGATGCTGGCTTCGATTGTTCCGCCAACTCAGGCATGTTGACCGTCAAGGCCACCAAGGATGTGCGTGTCAGCGTGAGGGCCATCAGTGGCAAGACCCTCGGCGTGGCAATGTTGAGAGCCGGCGACTCACGTTCCTTCTCCCTGCCTACTGGCATATATGTGGTCAACGGAACGAAGGTCATGGTGAGATAGCCCCATACCTTATTATATTTATCCTGCTAATTTAGAATCCTATGAATAAGAAAATATGTGTCAACTCCGCTCTGGATAATCAAACGAGTGCTTTTCCTGCCATGCGCAAGAAACTTTATGCTCGTCCGGCCATTGAAATATTGAGCACCAGCTCCGCCAGTTCCTTGTTGTCGGACTCGCCGTCCTCGCAGGGGCCGTGGGCTGACGCCAAGCCGCGCAAGCCCGATTTCAACAACAACTTCTGGGATGACGAGATGGACGACACTGGCAATGCCGCCAATGAGGGCGCCAACTGGGCTGGCTACCAGCAAAACATGTCCATTTGGTAGAGAGGCTGTCGATACCCTCTCGATTCCAAGCATTGTTTACCTGTTTTTCCAGCGGTAAAACACCTTGCTTCAAAAGTGGTAAAACACCTGCTTCACCTTCCCACTGATATGGCGACGCGATTTCACTTATATCGCGTCGCCTTTTCAGCGATATCGCGACTCGATTTCACTTAAATTCCCAACATTATCATTTTCAGTATCTTCCACGCCTCCACCCATCCTGTCCATCCAGCCTATTCCACCCATCCGGTCTGTCATCGTCTATTCCTGTCTATCCTGTCTATTACCGTCTATAATCGTCTATCTCGTCTATCCTGCCTACAATCTCCCATTTCGCCCCTTTTTCCTTGACCTGTATCAATTATCCATGTTTTTTTCAAAAATAATCCTTGAAATATTTGGAGGGTATCGCAAAAGTCTATACCTTTGCACTCGCT
>ULMC01006648.1_pt1 | contig 13151 bp, 10 predicted proteins | sample 1951541 | NCBI WGS metagenome assembly ULMC01 (sample SAMEA4835539, study PRJEB28245) | human gut metagenome | biome: gut microbiome; material: fecal sample | place: Denmark | collected 2008 | reverse complement strand
TAGTTATACAGAAAAATATTATGAAATACCAGAGGAAATCGCAAAATATGGAATTATTGTAGTATCAAATAATAATGGAGCTGTGGAAAATGTCACGCTGGATTTACCGAAATCGGGTGATATGGAAAAAGATAAAACTTGGACATATTACTTTGACAGAAAGATAAATAAAGAGGTGTATTTTTCTGCAGTGGCGGATAAACTTTTGGGTAAAGAAGGCGGTGCATGGGGATTAATATCAGCTCGTATGGGAAGAAAAGCCTATGTTACTGAAGTTTTAGAATCTTGTATATTCGCAAAAAAAAATGATGCATCGAATAAAGTGACATTAGATCTGGCAAGCGAAGATAGTATTTCATGGGATAAGGCTGTTTATAAGTTTAATGAAGCTAAAAGAAGAGTTTTGTCATTAAGAGGGGGGATAAAAAAAGACCAGAAACTCCTGGATGATTTTTATAAAGAAAGAGAAAGTTTAGAGAAGAGTAAATTGGATTTGAAACAGTTACTTATAACAAAGGAACAATTAAGTATAAAGTTAAATGAGGTGAGAAAGGAATTAGAAAGCAATGAAAATGAAACTTTAGAGCAGGAAGGGGAAATTAAGTATATTAAGGCACGTAGCTCTATTTTTAAGAAGCTATTTATTCTTTTAGGGATAGGGAAAATAGGTAGGCATGTTGTTGAAAAACAAAAACATGTTGATGAGTTAATATTTAAGCACGAAGATATTACACATAGATATAGTTTGGCTTCGAGAGATATAGAAGATATATGCAAAAAAATTGAAAAACAATATAATATAATTGCGACTTTAACAAAGAAAGTACAGATATTTGAAGAAAAAATATATGGAAATATTGAATCGTTGAAAAATAAATATAAAAATAATTTGGCGGATAGAGATTTTTATAAAAATATTAAAGCATCTGAGGAAGCGCAAAATGCGTGCCCATGGACATTCGAGGAATATGATATGGCTAGGGAAGCGTTGTTTTACGCTTCGTTACAAGTGCGAAAAGCGTTTATCTTGGAATCATCATTTATAAGAAGAAATTTGTTTGTATATGAAGCATATAACAACGGAAAATATACAATAGCAGAAAAACGGCAGATGTTTCCGCATTTGTTTAATTCATTGTCTATAGTTATACCCGTGTTGTCTTCTACGTTTGCTTCGGTGGGAAGATTCTTAAAATATGCTGGTAATATGAGCTTAGGCATGCTTATCATTGACGAATCCGGACAGGCAGTCCCACAGTCTGCTTTAGGAGCCATTTACAGAACAAGACGAGCAGTTGTCGTGGGAGATCCATTACAAGTAGAGCCTGTTGTAACAATTCCTAAAGTGCTAATCGACATACTTGCTGATAGTACTGGTGTAGCAAAAGAGTATAAGGTTATTGAAAATTCAGCTCAGACTTTCGCTGACAATATGAATGAGTTTAACGGTATGATTGGGAAACGCCAGGTTGGTTGTCCGTTGGTTGTTCACAGAAGGTGCATAGAACCAATGTTTTCTATTTCAAATTTGATTTCATATGACAATAGAATGTTTAATAAAACAAACAAGAAGGAGGAATATTTGAAACCAGAAAATCCATTTTTGATAAAAAAATCTGGATGGATTAATGTTGAAGGGGGAGAAAATGGTGGTAAAGATCATTTTGTGAAAAACCAAGCAGAGAGAGTATGCCAATTAATGGAAGATGCAGTACATATATATTCAGATTTGTTTGAGACAGATGATAAGATTTTTATAATTACACCTTTTAGAACAGTTGCAGAATCAATGCGTAAGTATATGATTAGCTACTTTTCAGTAAAAGGATATGATAAGGAAATCTTGTCAAAGTGGACGAAAAATTGTGTTGGTACAGTGCATACTTTTCAAGGAAAAGACGCAAATGAGGTGTTTTTGGTATTAGGTTGTTCAAATAAAAGTGAAGGTGCAATGAATTGGGTGGCAAAGAAAGCTAATATACTTAATGTTGCATGCACCAGAGCAAAATATAGAATAGCATTTATTGGTAATATAAATGATTGGAAAAATAGAAGGTACTTTAGAGAGTTTATTCCGAATTTAATTGATATAGTACATGTGTAAAATATAAACAATATGGAGTTAAAGAAAGGAGATAAATTGTTTGGGCTTATATTTGATTTGATAACTGAGCCATTAGGATTACCAATTGAATGGTACTATGAATGGATTATTCTATTAGCTATTGGCGAGATAGCATATCGGGTGGCATACGATAAGGTGGGTATCATATATCATAGTGGAGCTATATCTGGAAAGATAGCGGGTTCATTTGTTCATTGGATAATTCGGATTGGCATATTCGGAGCAATGTGGGCGATAGCATATATGGGGATTTTGATTAGTAAATTTGTTATGGTACACAAAACACAATCCATTATAGGCATATGCAGTATTGTGGGCGGCGTGATAACTGTGAAATTAATTGCCTGGACTAAAAAAAGAAATAAATTAGTTACAGCGTCAGTGAAAATTGAAGATAATGATAAATAGTAAAATGTCGTATGAATAGAGAAAGTTGGTGAATATATGAAAGAAAAGGAGCATCAATCCGTAGAGTGGAAGGAATCATGGCAGGATGAATACCTAAAATGGATTTGCGGATATGCCAATGCTTATGGCGGAACAATATATATAGGTATGGATGACGATGGGAAGGTTGTAGGTATTGATAATGCAAGAGATTTATTAGATCGAATCCCCAATAAGATTACTGATACAATGGGAATTATTGCAGATGTAAATTTGTTATATAAAGGCAAACTTGAGTATTTGCAGATAATAGTTGATAAGTATTCATCTTTAATAAGTTTTCGTGGAAAATATTATTATCGCTCTGGTAGTACCATGCGCGAGGTTACTGGAAAGGAATTGGAAAGAGCTTTGTTAAAAGCATAGGGAAGAACATGGGATGGTGTGCCATTGCCAAAGCTATCGGTGAGGGATTTAAAACATGATGCAATACAGTTGTTTAAGGACAAAGCTGTAAAACGTGGCAGACTAACGAAAGAGGAAGTAAGTGTGCCAGATGATATATTATTGGATAACTTACATCTGATTGATGAGGATGGATACTTAGTAAGGGCGGCAATGCTGGCCTTTTATAATGATCCAGAAAAGTGGGTTGCCGGTTCTTATATTAAAATTGGTTGTTTTGGAAAATCGGATTCGGATTTGTTATATCAGGATGAAGTACATGGTCCGTTAATTGAACAGGTAGATAAGACTGTAGAGTTAGTTTATACAAAATATATGAAGGCTCGTATTGATTATGAGGGAGTTCAGCGAATTGAACAGTTTATGTTTCACAAGGATGCATTCCGTGAAATTTTGCTGAATGCCATTGTTCATAAGGATTACAGCAGTTGCAATCCTATCCAGATTAGCGTTTATGAGGATAAGATGTACATTTGGAACGATGGCGAAATGCCTCCTAATCTTAATTCGACAGAGAAGTTGTTTATGAAGCATTCTTCAAGGCCGTTTAATCCAAAACTAGCGGAGGTATTCTTTAAAAGCGGTATGATTGAGGCATGGGGAAGAAGTTTCGAGAAGATTAGAGAAGCTTGTGTACTATATCATGGACATTTGCCGGAATATGAGATTAATGAGGTGGGGATTATGGTTCTGTGTAAGGCTTGTGATAGGTATTTGGAGTTGATTAGAGATAATGATCAATATCCTAACCAACATCCTAACCAAAATGGTCAGGATATGGACAAGCTAATTGCTGATTTTTGTAGAGAGCCGAAATCTGTTCAAGAAATAATGGACGAATTTGAATTAGATAGTAGGACGAGTTTCAGAAGAAAGTATTTAACGCCTATGTTGAAAAATGGCGTGTTGAAGATGACTATACCAGAAAAACCATCAAGTAAGAAGCAGAAGTATTTTTCGTAAGAGAATATCCAGACCAGCATCTTAACCAATATGGTTAGGAAGAGTATACAAGAATTTGGAGAGAAGGTGAAGTAATGTCATATATTGTGAAATCTTCGGAAAAAACAAGAAAATCGGGAGCTGAAACAGAAACAAAGGCATTATTATATCTAATGAATTTGAGAAAAGATAGTGAAGAGATATACTATTTTATTGTTGATTTTTTTAATGATTTGACTGGTATGGATGCATTTTCTGACAAGTTATGGGATATACAGTCAAAAGGAGCAAAAGGAAATTCGCCAAAGGCAATAGGAAAAGAGTTAGTAACATTGTTTAAAAATTATATGTGTGATTTTGATTTCGCGGATTACATATTATTTGTTGGTGGTGTTTCTAATACCGTAAGAATTGATGATGAAAGTAATTCGTTTGGTATTGAAAATGTGAATTCCGGTGCATTACAGAAGATGATAGAGGGATTAAAAGAAGAAGCTAAAGAAAAAGAGTATATTGATGATAAGGATATTACGGATACAAATATTTCAGATTTCTTGAAAAAAGTAAGATTTGTAGTTGACGATAGAAAACCTAGTGAATATGTGAAGGCTATTATAAAAGATCATCCGGGATTAGTGCCAGAAGAAAAAGTTTTGGATGCAATATTTAATGAGATTCGTGACAAGCAAGCTAGTAAAAAGAATGTACAGGCTGTGGAGGGGGTCGTAATAGAAACGAAGGATGAAGCGTTAAGATATTTCCGACATCTTACTGCGGCGGATGTACGTTTGTTAGCATTACAGAGGATAATTAATAGAAATCCTGTGGGTCAAGGGATTCCAATGTCCTTTATGCCTATATTGAGAACTTGTCCGCCAGAGCACGAGAAAGATTTTATACAAGAGTGTCAAACGGCATTGTCAAAAGCATTGTTTAATAAGAATTCAGCGGAAACATTTTGGGCATTATTGGAGGAAGTGTATGGTATTATATTAAAGAATCCATTACTAGACGTGAATGGGATATTTAATCAGATGGATAAAGAAATCAAAAAGAATGCGAGAGATTTTGATGTATTATCATTAAAATATTTTATCGCGCAAGTAAAGGATGGTGTACAAGGATGATTATTAAGAAAATTGCAGTCGGAAATAGTACAGAAGCGTTCGTGGAAGATGGTTTTACAGATGGGTTAAATATTATTTCTAGCGATGATAATAATAAAGGAAAAACAATTGTCATGCAATCTATGATGTATGCAATTGGCAATGAGCCCACTTTTCCTACAACATTTGATTACAAAAAATATTATTATTACATAGAATTTGAAGAAAATAATAAATTTTACAGAGTATGTAGATATGGTGAAAATTTTGCTCTTATAGAGGGGAAAACATTATTGTTATTTGATAATGTGTCAGAATTAAAGAGGTATTGGACGAAGCACATTTTTAAATTGCCAGAGATTGTTAAGAATCAAATTTCGAAGATTGTGGATCCGGTATTATTTTTTCAACTATTTTTTGTTGGTCAGGATAAAAAAGATACTTCTAATATTTCGCATTCGGGACTGTATAATAAAAAAGATTTTGAAGAAATGATATACAGTATTTTAGACTTGAGTGGATATAAATTAGACTTAGAAGAGATTGAGCAAATAAAGGCACAATTGACTGATCTAAAAGATGAAAAGAAACTATTATTGAAACAACATAAAATTCTTTCGTCAAAGAAAGCACCGGTTCAATATTTGAGTGCGGTAAGTGATCGATCAGCGTTTGAAAATAAAGTAGAACAAATGGACAAAATTAATGCGAAGATAACAGAGCTTCGCAAGGCAAGAAATTTGGCAGCAAACAGAAAATCAAAATGGGAAAATACGATTAAAGAATTAAAATCTCTTAACAGAAATATTGATGTTGGAGAACTGAAGTGTATGGATTGCGATTCAAAAAATATTGCATATGCAACTTCGACTAAAAGAACTGCATATGTATTTGATGTATCTACCGTCGAAATGCGGAATGATATTATTAACTCGATATATGAAAAAATCGAGTCTTACGATGAAGAAATAGAAAAATATGATATCGCTATTTCAAACGAACAAGAGAAATTGCGTCTTATGATGAATGATGAGGAGATAACATTAGAAGCACTTATAGAGTTGAAAGAGCAGATTTTCTCTGCATCTGATGCAGAATTACGAATTATAGAAATAGAACAAGAGATTAAATCATTGCAAAGCAAATTGAGTGTTTCAGAAATTTCATCAGAAGAAAATAAGAATAAGAGAGAAGCTGTAATAAATGTAATATTGAATGAGATGAACGCATTATATAAAGCTATTGATCCTAACGGAAATTTGGTGTTTGAGGGATTATTTACAAAAAAGGATGAAGTCTTTTCAGGAAGTGAAGCCACTATTTTTCATGTGGTCAAAATGTATGCACTTCAAAAAGTGTTGGGACATAATTGGCCTATTATAATTGATTCATTTAGAGCGGAGGATTTATCGACAGGTAAGGAAAAGTCTGTTATCGAAAAATACAAGGAATTAGACAATCAGGTAATCTTCACAACTACTCTTAAGGATGAAGAAATGGGAAAATATGATAATTGTCTGGAAATTAATCATATTGATTATAAGGAACATGCTCCTAGTAAAATGTTATCATCAGAGTATTGTGAGTATTTTGAACAACTTGTGGCCGATTTTGGATTTGTAATGAAATAAAATTAAGATAAGAGTGGAATTTTGATAATATATTACTATACTGGAATTCAAGCTCATTTTAACGAATGTAACATTATGCTTTAGGGAAAGTGCACTAATGATAGTCTGGATACAATTCCGCTATATAACGAAATAATAACAGTGGGAGGAAACTTAAAGGTGTTAAGTGTTAATTTAAATGTGGCACAAAAATTTATTTTGACATGTAAAGCATAATGGGGTTAAGAGCTTGTGAGTTTTCCTTGTGGTGCGCTTTACAAAATGAGATTATTAAAGGAATTTGTTGGTGAGAACTTTTGCAACTAAATTAATAAACTGCAAAAACCTATTAAAATGGACTACTATGCAAGGGAATAGTGTCATATGCATTTAAAAATATTATATAAAACTTGGACGGAAGATAATGTGATGCGGAATAAAAACAATTGATACAAGTAGTTGCAGGAAAAGGAGACCCAAACCATGATCAAACAAATAAAAACAGGACAACAAATTTTTTCAAGAAAAGCAAAGCAAGCGACGGAGGCTGACAAGCAGGTTGTTACGGATATGCTTGACACCTTGCGGGCGAATAGGGAGCGGTGCGTTGGCATGGCGGCGAACATGATCGGAGTGAACAAGGCGGTGATTGTTGTGGCTGCGGGACCATTTCAATTTGCAATGATCAATCCGGTGATCACGAAGAAGAGTGGTGAATATCGGACGGAAGAAGGCTGCCTTTCCCTTAATGGAGTCAGACAGTGCACACGATATAAGGAAATAGAGGTAGACTACCTTGACAGCAATTTTAAACCGCAGCACAGTGCTTACAGTGGATATGTGGCGCAGATAATACAACATGAGATAGATCATTGTAATGGAATAATTATTTGATGGGGTGACAATTAAGGTTTATTACAGCATAATAGTTACCGCGGATAATTACCACAGGTAATCATTGCAAATGATAATTGCAATATATTATTAATTTGACAGATAATTGTCAAAGACAATGATTTGTACCAATAATCAATTTGAAAGAATATTTATCATAAATAATTGCAAGTATGATTATCAGGAATAAGAAACTACTACAAAAATATAGATACTATAGCTTGAACTCACAATTTCAAATAAGCGGAAAGGCAAATAAATCTTCGCTCACACAATAAACACAAAACATGAAAGGATGATACACATTGGATAAGGAAAAGACGGATTTTACCCAGGGGAATATACTTGGAAAATCAATACAGTTTATGCTGCCGGAGCTGCCATTGCAACAGTATTTGCCCAGACGGTAAGTGTAGTGTGTGCCCTGGCCATTCTGCTTAATAGAAATAAGGTGTTTAGGATAACAAGGGAAGATCTCAGGATAAACAGCCGAACAGACGGTGCAGAGGATAAAGACAAGTGATCACAAGTTCATAGCTGTTATCCTGATAATGGCACTGGCATTTATCTGTATCTGCTCCCACAGTGACTATGCAGACTGGCTGGTAAATGAAGACCAGGCGGGCGTATGTTCCACAGCGTCAGCAGTTGATGGCGCGGACAGGCAACTGGACGGGGCAAGGATCCTGGATTATTCCTTAGGGGCCAATATCTGTGGTGTAATAACCACCGCCATATTGACGTGTATATATATAACGCTGTTGAGTTAAACATATCTTGACGGATTTAAAGTGAATACATAATAGTGTCATAGGGGTGGCCTTTATCTGGCTGCCCCTTGTTTATTTGCTGGCTGTACGAAAAATAAATCAATATAATAAAATTATATTGATTTATATTAAGAAATGCAGGAAAATAGAAGTGTTTATTGTTGCAGAAAGATATTTGCAGCAGAAACAACATAAAACATCGTTTTACAGAAGGGTGGGGGAAGGCTTACGGCATTGCATGATGAAAATGGTTCCGGATCAGATGGTTCCGGATGGGGAATAGCACTGGTAATCATTGCTGTTATTATTTTGACAATTATAGGTGCGGCAAATGCCGATAAAGACCCCGGGTATGCAACTAAGGTACATACATGGGTAGAAAGAACCAGTGAGGTTACGACTCAGGAAAAGGTAAGGTCAACTACGGAATATATAACCACAGAACTAAGAGAGACCACAACAAGAAGTACCTCCCAGCCTACGGAGAAAATACTACAACGACCGGTCATAAATATAATACTTCAAGTGACTCATATGATGATGGTTATGATGATGGCTATGATGATATTTATATGGATGGGGATTATGATTATGACAGGTATGATCACGATAGTGATTATGCAGATGGTGTAGACGATGCATTGGATGAATTCGGTGATGATTACGACGATTGAAAAGGCTGCAAATTTGCTCCGGTACATTGCGGGATATTTCAAGCTGTGTTATCATGGCAATACATATGATGAATCGATGAAAGGTGAATATAGATAATGTTACAAGGGGTAGGAAGTAAAGTTTTTAGATATGAAAGTGCCAATGAAGAAAATATTCAGGCATTTGCAGATGACAGACTTTATTTTGCTGCCCCTGATGTATTTAATGGGCCATTTGAGAAGAGTGTGTATGTGGACTTTTACAGGGCATGGGAGTTGGTGTCCTATGAGCTGGAGCATTATGAGAGAGATTATCTGGGTGGTAAGAATAAGGACAGCTTTCGGATAATAACGCCTTTTAACAGGGAATTTTTCACGAAGACTTCCGAGACTCCCGAAAGCAGGAAAGTCTTTGAGGACAAGATTTGTCTTGCCATCGGAGATATTACAGGAAAGCTCGGGGCAAATGGCAGGATGGCAGACTTCTACGAGGATTACCTGTCGGACAATGTATGGATGGAGCATGGTGATCATTATAGAGGATTTGCACTTATGTATGATAAGGCAAAACTTGAAAAGGGCGTACTTTATGGTCCGGAAGATCGGGAGCTGCTTAAGAAAGCAAGCTTTGGTAAGGTGAACTACAGGGAGGCACGGCATGATTTGGGTGCTGAGCTTTTTAAGCTTTTGTCCCAGAAAAGCCACAATGATATAAAGAACGGACTTAAGCCGGTATTACTGCAGATGCTTACAACCAGAAATAAGAGCCGGGCTTCAGAGAAGGAGTGGAGGCTGTGCAGTTTTCCGGAAGATATCAATACTCCTGATGAGGCTGCATATATGTCCGTGAAGCCTGAGGCGGTATTTGTAGGGGAAGATATTGATCATGACGTGAAACTTGAGCTGTGCCGTATTGCAAAGAAAAAGAAGCTTCATGTGTATGAGGTATATGTGGATCCTGCAACACCGTTTTACAGGCTGGATTTTAGGAAGATTGATAATAAGGGGCGGTAGATGTAAACTTCCCCCAACTGCCGTTTGACAGTCCATTAAAGTTGTGTTAAATTAACTGCATAAAACCCATATGGGAGTGGATTTTTCAAGAGAGATCTTTTTTCGCCACACAGTATTTTTACTGTGTGGCATTTTTAATGCAAAAAAATGCTGACCGGAAGTCGTGTCAGGGCAGAAAACGATATTTGCCATAGACATATAGTTTTAGGCACATAGTCATAGAAATACAGTTTTAAATACAATAAGATAAGGAGCGAGAAGATTTATGGATCAGAATTTCATGAAGGAGAAAAATATACTGCAACTGGTTATTTCCATGTCGCTGCCCATGGTGATCTCCATGGCGGTAAATTCCCTGTATAACATAGTAGATAGTTATTTTGTCGCGAAGATAAGTGAGGAGGCAATGACGGCATTGTCGCTGGTGTATCCGGTGCAGAACCTTATAACCTCCATTGCGGTAGGATTTGGCATAGGAATGAATGCCAGGATCGCATTCTGTCTTGGCGCTGGGGATGAGAAGCAGGCAGATCAGGCAGCCACAACGGGCATGCTCTTAAGCTTCATTCATGGCGTGATACTTATGGCGGTATGTACCCTTGGCATGCCCTGGTTCCTGTCACTGTACACCGACAATCAGGAGATCCTAAGCATGGGACTTACATATGCCAACAGGGCATTTGCATTCTCCATCATCATAATGCTTGGAATATCATTGGAGAAGATATTCCAGTCGGTAGGGCGTATGAAGGTATCCATGATAAGCATGATGTGCGGTTTCATTGCAAATATCGTCCTGGATCCCCTTATGATCTTCGGAATAGGTCCATTTCCGAAGATGGGCATGGCAGGTGCAGCCTACGCGACTGGTATAGGGCAGACCATAACCTTGCTTGTATATATTGCCTTCTGCATATTCAGACCGTTGCCGGTTAAGTTCAACAGGAAGAACATATATTTCGGAGGCAATCTGCTCAAGAGACTTTATGCGGTGGGAATACCTGCTTCCCTTAACATGGCACTTCCGTCATTGCTCATATCAGCATTGAACGGCATATTGGCAGCATTTTCCGAGAGCTATGTGCTGGTGCTTGGAGCCTACTACAAGCTTCAGACATTTATCTATCTATCTGCAAATGGTATCATTCAGGGCATACGTCCTATCATCAGCTTCAACTACGGAGCCGGTGAGAAGAAGAGAGTTCGACAGACCTTCAAGGTATCACTTTGCCTGGCTGCGGGGGTTATGGCTGTGGGATGGATACTGTCACTGCTGATACCGGGACAAATGATCGGTTTGTTCACCGAGAACATAAGCACCATCAATATAGGAATAAAGGCACTTCATATAATAAGCTTCGGTTTCGTGGTATCTGCCGTGTCAGTTACCTGTTCGGGAGCTCTTGAAGCACTGGAACAGGGCATGGCTTCGCTCATGATATCCTTGTCCAGATATGTGGTGATCATCATTCCGGCAGCGTGGATATTGTCCCGTATATGGGGGGCAGAAGGAGTTTTCTATGCATTTCCGGTTGCAGAGGCCTTGACGGCTGCCATATCAGCTTTCATTATGAAGCATGTTGCCAAAGCCAAGGCTATCACAGTAACTGACTAAATATATGGAAAGCGAAGGTGATCATTATAGGTGACCGATAAAAGTATTACTGTAAATGATCAAATGCCCGGAAAACAAATGTAATTACGATAAGTACCCGATAAAGATACGCTGTATGTAGAAGTTATGGTATAATATGTCAGAAGCTAACAAATTTCAAGCAACCAAAGGGAGAACAAATAACATATGACCTGTGAAGACATGATGGAGATACCTGAACTGAATAATGTGCTCAATCTTAAAGCAGGGGAAGCCGGACTTGAGCACTCTATAAGATGGATATATTTTGCCGACTGTCTTCAGTGCGTGAAGAACGAATATCGGATCGAGAATTATATACATGGTGGAGAATTTGTTGTACTGACCAACAGAAGTCTTACAGACGACAGCAAGAGTCTCATGAACCTTATCGACCGTATGAGGGAACATGACATAGCGGCATTGGGGATAAATGAAGGACAGATATCGGACAAGCTCATGAGCTATTGCACGGAGCATGATCTTCCTTTATTTGAGCTTCCGGAGCTTTTTCCTCTTATTGATCTGAGCCAGATAATGTGCCAGAGACTGGTTCTTGAGGAAAATGACAGAAACTCAGCCGAGCAGCTTTTGTCCTCTATATTGGATGCGGAATATCTGGACAGGGACAAGGTATTTGCCCAGGCAAGAGTGCTTAATATTGACCTTGCCGGAAGCTTCACTGTGGTAGAATTTGCATTTCTCCAGGCAGATGAAGCAGATCGTGACTACCTGGCAGCGGGACAGAGACTTAGAAGTATAACCACCGGGGAATTTGCAAGCCATACCGGGACAAATGTAATGGTAATGTTACAGACCGGTTCCATGATCGCTCTTATACCGGTTGAGCATGTGGATGACAGCCAGATGAAGGAGATACTTAACCGTATTGTTGACAGGGCTGAGCGGGAGTGCGGAACCGAGCTGATAGCCGGCGTTGGCAATGCCACAGGATATCTTGAGGACGTGAAGTTAAGCAGAAACGAGGCGGCGGCAGCCATTAAGATCGCCCGGGCGTCAGATTCACCGGAGCATGTGGTATTTTATGATGAATTGGGACTTTATACACTTATCTCACATATTCCTGACAGCAGATTTCTGGATAAATTCGTGGAGGATAACTTGGGAAGGCTCATAAATGCAGACCGGGTAAATAGCGGAAATCTCTGCGAGACACTGGAGAAATACCTTAATTGCAACTGTAATGCCAAGAGCACCGCAGAGTACATGTACCTTCACAGGAATACCCTTAATTACAGGCTTAATAAGATCAGGGAGATACTGGAGACAGACCTTGATGATCTGGATACCTGCATGAAGCTTAAGATGGCATTCATGATAAGAAATTACAGAAAGCTTACGGAAACCTGATAGAAAAATAACATTGTGCACCGTGCACAAAAAATATAGTACCCGAAAAACATTGATTTTGCCATCATAGTTGGTATAATAGACACAAATTAAAGAAAAGCAAACGACAAAGGCGTTGGATATAGTTAATACTATCCGGCGTCTTTTTTTACTGTAATGATGTCTTTGACATCGTTACGCC
>ULMC01006778.1_pt1 | contig 13575 bp, 8 predicted proteins | sample 1951541 | NCBI WGS metagenome assembly ULMC01 (sample SAMEA4835539, study PRJEB28245) | human gut metagenome | biome: gut microbiome; material: fecal sample | place: Denmark | collected 2008 | reverse complement strand
GTCCTATTTTACGGGGCTTCGGGGAGGATTTTTTTTTCACGAATACAACAAGAAAGCCCGATTGCCGACAACAACAGATAAGCGTTGTCTGCAATCGGGCTTTTTTTGTCGGCTCAACAATCTATGTGAAGCGTTTTCACGCCACTTTTTTATTTCATTACCTTGCGAGCCTTGCCGTTGTTGTCGACAACGATAGTGAGGCCCTTTGCGGCAGCGTTGCTCTTCACGCCGGCGATGGTGTAATAGACTGCGGGAGCCGCGGTTGTGCCCTTCACGACACCGATGCCTGAAGGAGTGTGCTTCTGGATAGAGATGGTCATGGCCGCAACGTCTACCTTAACGTCATAGGTTCCTGCCTCGGCGATGTTCCACTTGTTGTCGTCGCCGCCAAACACCATCTTGGTGTCATCTGAAAGGTCACGAAGATAGAAGGTCTGGTCAAAACCGCCATACTTGTTGACAGCGACCTTCATCTCACCAGGCACGAGGTCGGCGGTAGCGGAGAACACGCATGGGTTGGCAGCATCCTGAACGAGCAAGATGCCATCGCTAAGACTCCAGCTGCCGGGTGTGGCGCTACCAATCATCCACAGAGCGGGGTGGTTGATCTCATGGTCCTGATAAGCAGCCTTGGTGACCGTAACCTTATTGTTTGCAAGATCGCACACGATGTCATAGTTGGCTTTCTCGCTCACCTTAAACTTGCAGTCTTTGCCGTTGTCGTTGTCTGACGACACGAGGGCTGTAGCCACACCGCTGTTAAGCACAACGTCGTTGTCGCCGGCACGAAATTCAAGACCGCCCCAATATGCCTCGGTAAGAAACTTGAAGCCGGCATCGGCCTTGAGGTTTACGGTAGCCTTCCATACGTCGGGCTGCTCTGCTGTGTTAAACATCACGATGCTGTTGTCAATCGACCAACCGCCCCACACACCGTTACCGACCACCATCAGACGCTCTACAGCGTTGGCTGTCATGACACACGCTGCGAACAGAACGCAGCTCAACACTCGACGAGTAAAATTCATAATTCTCATAATTTAACCGTTTTAATTTTTATAAAATGTTAGTTGTCAGCTATGAAGCATGTCTTCAATCAAGATCATGTCTCTTCGTTTTTTTCTTCTTTCTTTTTCTTGTTTTTCCTCACTCCTCACCGTCAAACCAGCAGTCATATTGCTCCTTGCCCAAAGCCACTTCAGGATCCATCTGCTCGTTTTTCGTCTCAAGGTTTAGTCTTTGTTTTTTCGAATTGAAATTGTCGAGCAAGCAAGAGCCTTGCAAAGGCACCATATTGACAAGAGGACGTGTATATTTTGCTTTTTCCATAATAGCATTTTTTTGATAACATCTTTCTGTAAGATTCATATATTCGATTAATTATGAACACCTACCTAACAACAACCTTCTTGCCTTTCTCCACATGCAAGCCCTTCGTTGAGGCAGGTATCCTGATGCCAGCGAGGTTGTAACAGCTGTTGGACGTTGGACTGTTGGCAGCAGAAGAAGCTATCGAGGTTGTGGCGTTGCCAAGATCTATCATTACGGCTTTGGCACCAGCCCTGTCTGAAGGGAGAGCGAGGTAAGCCTTGTTTGCAGCGATGGTGCCGTCTTTGGTAGGATAGAAACCAATGCCCTCCTTGCCGTTGGCAAGGATATAGTGGGTAAAGCCGTCGGCTTCGCTTTTAATGTAGGTATCCGTGAGCACTCCGCGCAGAAGGTTCTCTACATGAGCGCCGTTGTCCTTGCAGAAAGGAAGGACGTAAGAACCTTTTGCGCCATGAAGCAACAAGCCTGTACCTGGCGACGAAAGGTCCAACGGTTTCATCGTGACCTTTGTGATGGCACCGTTTGCGCTTGCGGAGCCGCCATTGCTTGTTTGGCCGTCCGTCTTTGTGGCCACAGCCACATAAGCATCGAGACCCGACACCGAGGCCCAGTTGATGGGTTTGTCGCAACAATAGGTAGCATAGCCCGATGGGGCGACATTGACGGTGGTCTGGCTTTCTATGCTCACATCGTTGGTGAGCTTGTTCACGGTCACGAAATAGTAGCCGTCGTTGGGTGCGACCCACTTGCGGTCGACGCTGTTCAGGACTGTCATTTTGTCTGCCGACTCACCCATGCCGAACATCGTCTGATCCCAATATTCGTCGATGGTGCGTGTGGCAAACTTAAAGTCGTTGCCTTTCTTTATAGGTAGCTGACCTGTGAGGACATAAGGCTTTGAAAGGTCTGTAGGCACAAGAGGCGTGGCCTGCGAGAGGTTCCAGTTACCCTCAGCGCCAACAACATAAAGAGCAGGGAAGCGGTCAACGGGTTTATCCTGGTAAGCCGACTTGTCTACCTTTATGATCATGTGGGCAAGGTCGAGCGTGATGTCGTAGTTAGCATCCTCGCTCACTGTATATTTATAATCTTTCGAATCGTCGAAGAGCACATTAGCCGTGTTATAGCCCTGCTTGAACTCAAAGTTTTCAAACTCGGCATTATAGCTTTTGCAGACATCCCAACTGAAATTGTTGTTCGAGTTTATCGACTCTGTGCTCACGGTAACAAACTTAAACGGCTTGCCTTTCGTTATGTAGGCCGTAGCGGTGAACACATCGTTGTCGCCCTTGATCATCTGTATGCCGTCTTTAATGCTCCAGGCAATGCTTTCATCTTTCTGCACGCCGTCGCCCGTTATGAAGATGTTGTCTTCAACATTTTTATATTCAACCACCGCCATGGTCCAATATTCCACTGAAGGAAGGACGAACGAGAGGTCGGAACCGTTTTGCGAGAACAACAGTTCCTTCACAGCGCCGCCGTCGATGTCAGGACTTGCAACCCACAACTTGCCTACAGGGCGTGCGACCTTTACCGTTACGGGGATGTTGGTCTTCAATGTTGGCGCGGGGCGTGTGCCGTTGACATCGCGCCACGACAAGTCGTCGGTGTTGGTGAAGTTGAGGAAGTGGACAACATCCTTGTCTTCGATCCTCTTCGCGAACGTTGTCATGGTGTGTGCCTTGGGCGGCCATGCGGTTATGGCCACATCGGAAGCAGAGGTGGAGACCTCAGCCTTGAACTCCGACTGGTCCAACGACGTGCCACGAAGAAGGTTCTGGTAGGCGGTGAGGAAGTCGTAATAGTGGACAAGGCGTTGCTTCAGCTCATCATCCATCTGCAAGGGGGCGGCAGGGAAATACTCGCGTGTGAGCATGTGGTCACCGATCTCAAGATGAGAGCCGCCGAGGGCAAACATCACGGCATCGGCAAGCAGCACGCCAGGGGTGTTGACCTTTGTGTCGGGCCGTTTGTCGTTGCCCGCCTTGTCGTAGTTGATGTAGGCGGCGAAGACCGTGGAGCGCTGTTGGTTGCTGCACTTGTCGTTCTCCTTTATGATGTCGTAGAGGTTGGCAAAATTCTGTTCTGGCGCTCCGCCATAGCCGTTGCCGTTGCCCCACACCTCGTTATAGCAGAAGTCGACATTGGCCTTCACGATATAATCGGTGCCGAAGCCCGACACAGCGTTCATGACAAGCGTTTTCTCGGGATGCGCCGTCTTCATGGCAGCGAGGAAAGGCTCATAGGCCTTGTTGAGCTCCACTTTGTTGTGGCTATAGTCGAACACATCGCCACGATTGCCGAGCTGGTCGACCTGAAAGCCGTCGAAGCCGAAATTGTTGTAAACCTCGTCGCAGCGGTCTTTCATGTAGCTTATCCATCCCTCGTTGCCGGGGTTCTGAAGGTAGATGTTGCTCGCCCATGACGACGGCAGACCGTGATAATCTTGATAGAAGCACCCCGACGCATCTTTCTTCAGCAATGCCCATTCGGGCTTCACACCATCTTTGTCGGCATCCTTCCACGCGCCGAAGCAGAGGTCGTAGAAGATCGATTTCATGCCATACTTATGCTGCTCGGCGATGTAGTTTTTCACATATTCCACTCCCACCCATCGGTTGCTGATGTCCTGATACCATTGTGTGAGCGAACCGTCGCCGTTAAACTTTACAGGCTTGTGGTGCATCCACTGCCAGTCTTGAAACTGCACACCGTTGATGTGGAGACGGTTCAGATATGCCATCTCCGTCTTTATGTTAGCGTTCTTGTCGACGTTGCCCTGGTGATTGTCAAAATCGGCCACGAAGCCATAGCGCGGGAAGCGCGTCCACTGGCTCGACACATCTACGGCGATGGTGCCCACTATTGTCTCGGTGCCGTCGGCAGCGGTGGTGAACAGCTCTGCCATGTAGCCCTGATAATCAGCCGTCGGCGGTGTCCATGTCCATGAGCTTGACGTAAGCCGTGCGGTCTCCACGACGGCAGAGCCGTGGCGGTAACGTATGTTGGTGTTGGCGGGCATGGTGCCCACAACCTTGAACGTGACCGTCTGTCCGGGCGCGTAACACGCCTTGTCTGTTGTAACGTCAAGCGAGGGAACCCATGTGGCAGCAGGGGCAGAGAGAGCTGAAGCGCATGCCAGCACGCATGAGAGCAGGATGTTTTTATAACTTTGCATCATCTATAGTTTAAAGAATTACGCAATCAATAGATTTTAAGATTGGTTTTATCAAAGGATCGGTTTGCGGCACCAATGATTTTGATTTGCTGCATCAATGATTTTGATTTGTTGCACCAATGTTTTCTATGTGCTGCATCAAAGGATAGGTAAAAGAAAAGGCCGATAAAAATCTATTTTTTCAACATATCTATGTTCTATAGTTTTTTAACGACCATTTTCTTCCTTAAGTTTTAAAAGATCAGTTTACCACAACCTTTTTGACAACCGATTCGCCAGAGGCAGTGGCCTTAACCACATACACCCCTTTGGAAAGGACACAACATTTATGGTGCCGTGGTTGGCAGGAAACCGTTCTTACTTTGTAAGCTTGACAATCTTGCAGCCATGGGCAGGCACGTTGGCTGTCAGCGATGAAGCCTTGCCCTCGTCCATATGCTTCCAGAGGTCGCGAACGTTCATCTCACCACTTATGCCGAGCTGGCTGAAGTCGACGGTCATGGTGGCGGTGTTCTCGTCGCGGTTGAACAGGCCGACAACCCAGTCACCGTTCTTCATCTGTCCATACCACACCTCGTTGTTCTCGCCAAGCTTGTCGCTCAGGGGCTTACCCACAAAACCGTCGGCATTGAGAGCGAGCAGTTCGCTGTTGGTGTAGAACTTAAGGTTGTCGCCTATGGATCCAGGCTGGTCGGCAACGGCCACAGGACCACCGGCGAGGAGCTGCAACGACACGGCGGTCTGACGCTCGTTGTCGTTGTCGAAGGTGTTGAGACGCAGGAAATCGCCGTCAAGGATGACCTTGTCGCGGCCAGCGATGTGTGACCAATACTTGAAGCCGTCAAACTGGTTCATGCAGTTTGGCCAGTTGCTATACGACTTGCCTTTATCTTGTGCCGAGCAATGCCACCAGGTGCCTGTGCCGGTGTCGGCAACGATGCGCACCATGTTGCCATACTTGGCCTCCACAACAGCGTCATCATACATGTGAGGCATGACGAGCGAGGTGAACACGCCATATTTCTTTGCCGATGCAGCGATGTAAGCCAGGGCACGGGCATAGTTCTCACGACCGTAACCACGTCCCTGTATGCCGGCGTAGCGGTCCTTGCCATCCTCATACCATGAGAGGAAGTCCATGCGAATGAAGTCGACACCCAGCTCCTTGTAATACTTGAAGAAGCCATCGATAAACTCCTCGCAGCCGGGGTTCTCGGCCACAGCCCATGAGAAAACTTCCTTGGCGTTGGGGTTCATCACCGTCGACTTGTGGTTCCATTTCAGACCTGCATACTTGTAGGTGGTGCCTTCCACCACGCAGTCGTCGTCACTATGAATCCACAGCGGGTTGTCATAGACGCCGAGCTTCAGGCCCTTGGCCTTACACTTGGCCACGAGATCCTTCAGCGCCATCTTGCCATAGTGGGTCATGTAGCCGCGGTGTTCCTTGTCGAGCATGGGTATGAAGCCGTCGGTACAGATCATGTCGTAGCCATAGGGCTTGAGGTTGGTGGCAACCCAGTCGATGATGTTGTCCCACTCGGCCTCGCTGATGTCGAGGTCTTCGCCAGTGTGACCCTGACGCTCCTGCAGATAGCAGTTCTCATACACGCTCCAATAGAGAGGAGCCTTCTGGTTCTCGTGAATGCCCTCAACCGTTGGCAGCTCAGGCAACTCATATTTTGGCGGGTAGCGCATCTCTATCTCGTCCTTGCAAGAACAGAACATGGAGAGAGCGGCCAGAGCCGTAGCAAACAAAAATGTCTTTTTCATATTTTTATGTTACGAGGTTTAGTGTTAATCTTTCTTCTCCACCTTGATGGTGTAATGCTCCAGGTCGAGGGTTATGCGATACTTGCCTGCCTCCTTAACCTCCCACTGGTCGTCGGGAGAGGTAGTGAAGACGAAGTCGTCGGCTGCAACACCCGACTTGGTGATGGCCACGTTGGCAGAAGAGGGACGTATAAAGGCAGCGCTGAAGTCTTTCTTTGTGCATGCCTTGAAGGTGCCAACCTTGAGCTCACCTTCCCATGTGAAGAGATACTTGTTGTTCGCATCTTTGGTGTACTGTGCGGCATCGTCGAGCGACCAGCCGCCAGGGGTGGCGGTGCCGATCATCCACACGTTGTCTGCCTCGATAGGTTCTTTTGCCTCTTCAATTTCTCCTAGGAACTCGGCTTTCAGTGTGTAGTGTTCAAGGTCGAAGGTAAGGCGATAGTTGCCTGGGGCTTCCACCTTCCACTTGTTGTCGGGACTTGCGGTGAACACAAAGTCGGGGCTCTCGACACCGTCTTTGTTGATCTTCACGCCTTCAGCATCGGGACGAACGAAGGGCTGTCCCCAGTCGCCGGTCTTCAAGCAGCACTTGAGGTCGCCAGCCTTCAGCTCACCCTCGTAGACGAACACATAGTTGCTTTGCTTTGTAAGCACCGTGGGAGCATCGATGTTCCAACCGTTGGGTGTGGCATCGCCCACCATGTAGAGGGTCTCTGCCTCGATAGGCTCAACGGCAGGCTTCTCCTTCTCGCCCAGATACTCGGTAGAGAAGGTCCAATTGCGCATGTCGAACGACAGCTTGTACTTGCCGTCCTCTGTCACCTTCCATTTGTTGTCGGGATCGCCAGCGTGCATGTCGAACGTCTTGTTCGTGATGTTGGTCTTGCTGATCTCCTCACCCGCTGTCATGGGACGGATGAAAGCAGCGTCCCAGCTGCCCGTTGTGAGGCAGAGCTTCATCTCACCCTTGTTCAGTGAGCCTGTCCACTCGAAGACCATGGGGTCGGCCTCAGAGGCTGTGAACGGTGTGGGGGCGTCGATGCTCCATCCGTTGGGCGTGGCATCGCCCACCATAAACAAGGTAGAGGTCTTGATGGGCAGGTTGCCCTCAATGATCTTGAGGTCTTTCTCGCCGTCACAACTTGCCAGCATCTGCATGAACAGGAGGCAAAGCAGCGCGAAGAGCGACGTATGTTTGAAATTGATGTTTCGTTTCATAACGTTGAAGTGTTTTTTGTTGTTTCTTTGTTTAACACATTGCTCTCTTCTCACCCGTTACTTGTTGTAGCCCGGGTTCTGCACCAACTTGAGGTTGGCGTTGAGGATGGGTCGCATGATGGGGAAAATCTCGGTGTGGTTGTCGGCATCGGCACCCTTGTCCCACCATGTGCCTCCTGTAGAGAACTTGCCGTAACGGATGAGGTCTATGCGTCGGCGGCTCTCAGCGAAGAACTCGCGTCCCCACTCGTCAAGCATCTCGTCCATATCGAGCTGTGCCTCGCCCTCGGGAGCGTAGAGGTTCTTGTGAAGCATGGCAGCGGGATAGTTGCGCTTGCGCACGCTGTTCAACAGCTTGGCTGCTCCAGCGGTGTCGCCAGCACGCAGCTTACACTCGGCAAGCGAGTAGATGACCTCGGGCAGACGGATCTCGGTGTAGTCGCTCTCCATCTGGTGCTCGTCCTCGTCGCTGTAGAACGGATACTTGGCAAAATGCCATCCTGAGTTGTGGTCGCCGTCGCGCAGGGTGCTCGTTGCCACGTTCAGCCACTTGTTGGGGTTCAGGCCCTGGAACTTGCCCACGGCGTCTCTGATATACAGCTCATAATCGACCTCAGGAGCCTTCACACGCTTGGTATTGCCGTTCTCATCCTTATATTCGAGGTAGCCATAGAGGAACATTCCCTCGCGCTTGCTGTTGCCGAGGTTCTTGTAGAGCTTCATGCGCTCGTCGCCCTCATACTTGCGGAACTTCTGGATGGGCATGCCCAGCTTGTAGGTCATGAGCACACCGTTGGGGGCGTAGCTCGGTGAGGCAGCATACTTGGTGTTGTGGTCGCCAGCCTCGGCCTTGGCATCATTGAAATAGTAGCGAGCGCGTGCAGGAACCGTCCACCAGTAGGTGTCGGCCTGATAATGCCAGTAGGTATAATTGGCTGAGCCGGGGAATCCGAAGATCACCTCGTCGCAGTTGTCGTTGTCCCAGTCGAAGGCAGCGTCCCAACGGTCGGCAACCTGATATTTGCCATACTTGCCGTCAAGGATGTCCTGTGCCACCTGTGCGCAGTCGCTGTAATGGTCTTCGCCAATGTAGACCTTGGCGTTGAGGTAGAGGCGCACGAGCAGGGCTGCGGCACCTGCCTTGGTCCACTGTCCTTGAAGGGTGGCGTTAGTGCCCAACTCGGTTTTAGCGGTAAGCATGGGTATGCACGCCTTGAGGTCGCTCTCGATAAGGTCGTAGATGACCTTTGGTTCCACCTGTGTCTCGGTGTTCTTTGACACATCGCTGAAGCTCACCGACAACGGCACGTGGCGGAAGGCATCGAGCAGACGGATGTAGAACCAGGCGCGGAGCACGCGACACTGGGCCTTGAGGTTGTTAAACTCGGCGTCAGAGAAACCGAACTTCTCGGGAGAGATCTTGTCGAGATCCTCTATTACATAATTGCACTGGCCGATGCCCTGGAAGCAGCCGTTCCACTCGGTCTGGGCGTCACCACCATCCTCAACGTTCCACTCGTGATAGTGGAGCTTGCGCCATTTGCCGCTGTCGTCCCACCAACCGTCACGGGTCGGCGTGATGAGCTGGTCGGCAGAAAGCTCGTTGAGCACATGACGGCTCTGGATGCTCCAGAAGGCGTGCTCGAAAGGACGGAATGTGGCTCGCACCACATCCATCTTGGTGTTATAATAGTTTTGTGTTCCTACCTGATCGTAAAGCGTTTCGCTCAGATCAGTACAGCTGGCAAGAGAGAGTGTGCACAGCGCTGCGGATACTATATATTTAGATATTGTCATATTTTATCTGTTATATGTTAAATATTTTATCAGAAGTCTACTTGCAAGCCTACGATAATTTGGCGGGTAGAGGGGAAATAGGTACGTGACCCCTCTGCGCCCGGTGTCAGACCGTTAACCTGGTAGGTAGAGGGGTCGACACCGCTAAACTTGGTCAGCGTGAACACGTTCTTCATGGTGCCGTAGAGACGCACGCGGTCGAGGAAGCGGCAGCTCTTGGGGTTGAAGGTGTAACCCAGCGTCACCATGTCGAGTTTCAGGTAGTCGCCCTTCTCCAGGAAGTAGTCGCAAACCACGGGGTTGGCGGTGGCAGAGATCTGGAAGTTCTTGCCATAGGCCTTGTGTAAGCGGTTACCTGTGAAGTTGCGTGTGCCATAGTAGAAGTCATGAATGTTGAAGATGTCATAACCGAAGGCACCGCGGAAGAACAGCGAGAGGTCGAAGTTGCGGTAGCGGAAGTTATGGCTTGACGACATTGTGAACTTAGGCATGCCGTTGCCCACCTTCTGGCGGTCGGCGTCGCTTGCCTGTGAAGCACGAATGATGTCGCCGTCCTTGTCGTAGACGAGCCATTCGCCGTCGGTGGTGTGGCCGGCATATTTCCACATGTAGAAGTTGCCTATCGACTTGCCCTTCTGTATGCGCTGCAGGTTAAAATAAGGATAGGGGTCGCTTGTACTTACCACGTCGTAATAGTCTTGACCAACATACTGTGAGTTGCTGAAGTCGACAAACTTGTTGCTCATGGTTGCTCCCACAACGTTGAAGTCGTAAGAGAAATCCTTGGTGGTCACGGCCTTGACGTTGATATCAAACTCGAAGCCGGCGTTCTTCATCGTTCCCACGTTCACGAAGGTCTCGTCGAAGAGGTAAGGAGGAACCGACACCTTGTAGTTGCCGAGGAGGTCCTGCTGCTTGCGGTTGAAGTAGTTGAACGAACCGTAGACGCGGTTGTTGAAGAGCGAGAAGTCGATACCGATGTTCCAGTTCTTGCCTTTCTCCCATTTAAGGTCCGGATTAACATTCTTCGAGGGACCCCACACCTGGAAATATTTGCCGTTGTAATAATAATAGCCGAAGCCTGTCATGGTGTTGAGCGAGTTGTAGCTGCCGAAGTCCTGGTTACCGGTGACACCATAGTCGGCGCGAAGCTTCAGGTCGTTGATCCACTTGACGTCCTTCAAGAAGCTCTCCTGCGAGATGCGCCAGCCTGCTGACACAGCGGGGAAGTTACCCCACTTGTTGTCGACACCAAACTTTGATGAGCCTTCATGACGGAGCGATGCGGTGAACATGTATTTGCCGTCGAAGTCGTAGCTCACACGTCCGAAGAAGGCGATGAGCTTGCAGTCGTTCTTGTAGCTGCCCATGAGCACCTTGCCTTCTTCCTTGGCATATTCGCCTGAGCCCATATTGTTATAGGTGAGACCGTCGTTGGGGAAATCTTTGTTTTCATTGTTCAAGCCCTCATACTGTGAATATTGGTATGAGTAGCCAGCCATTCCCTTTACGTTGTGCTTGCCGAAGGTACCGGTGTAGTTGGTAAGCCACTCGAGCACATACTGACGCTCCTTGCTGTAAGAGCGGCTTGCCTCGCCATCGTGGCCGTTGTTTATACAGATGGTGCTTGTTGAGGGGCGGAACCACGAGGTGTTGTTGTCATACTGGTGGTCGGCGAACATGACCTGTGTTGACAGGTTGTGGTTGCCCTTTCCGTCTTTCAGCAGCAGAGGCAGGAGGTTGAGCTTCACGGTGCCGTCCCAGTCGAGAAGCTTGGTGTCGCCGTGATCTTTCTCCAATTTCTGACGCTCCACAGGGTTGGAACCTACGACCTGACCTTGGAAGTTGTAATAGCGTGCTGGGTTCTCGGGATCCATAAGAGGCGTTGTGGGGTTTGCCTCGATAGCATCCTTGAACACGCTCCAGTCGGCCTGGTCGCGGTAGATGATACGCGGTGCCACGTTGGCGGTGAGGGTGAACAGTCCGCCCTTGGTGGTGTGCATCATAGAAGCACGCGCACCATACTCCTCACGCTTGGAGCGGAGGTCGATGCCGTGGGCATTGCGATAGTCTACGCTCACGCGATAGTTGCTCTGTGCGTTGCCGCCGCTCATAGAGAGGGTGTGCTGGGTGGTGAAACCTGTGCGGCTCACACCATCGAGCCAGTCGTAGTTGCCGCCGAGGTCAACGCCGGTGTCGCCCCATCCGAGACGCACGTCACGATATTCGTCGGCGTTCATCATTTTCAGTTCTTTCTTCATCACGTCCCATGACGCCATGCCCGAGTAAGAGGTGTGCATGTTTCCATCTTTTGTGCCTTTCTTTGTGGTCACCACGATAACGCCGTTTGAGCCGCGTGTGCCGTAGATGGCAGAGGCAGCACCGTCCTTGAGGATGTCGAACGAAGCGATGTCGTTGGGGTTGAGGTTGGTGAGGTTGCCGCCAGGCACACCGTCAATGACAACCAACGGGCCAAGACCTGCCGAGCGCGATGACACGCCACGGATCTGGATGCTTGCCTGGTTGTTGGGGTCGCCAGCACCGGTGTTGGTGATGCTCACGCCTGCCACCTTGCCCTGAATCATCATCGAGGGGTCGAGCGAACTGATGGTGAGGAAGTCTTTCTCGCCAACGTGTGAGATGGCAGAGGTAAGTTCCTTCTTGTCCATCGTGCCGTAGCCAATGACCACGACCTCGTTAAGCACGTCGTTCTTCTCCTTGAGCGTCACGTTGATGGTCGTGCGGCCGTTCACCTTCTCCATGATGGTCTCGAAGCCAACATAAGAGAACGAGATGGAGCCTGACGAGGCCACTTCTACTGAGTACTTGCCGTCGATGTCGGTGATAGCACCTGTTGATCCGACTTTCACGCTAACGCCCACGAGCGGCTCACCACCCGGGTCGGTAACGGTACCTGTTACCTTTACTTGTTGGGCAGAGGCCGTAAGCGTAGCAAACAGCAACATGACCCAAAGCACTAATCTAAACTTGGAATTCTGTCTTGTTTTTGATTCCATGATTTCAGTGTTTTTAAGTTATATATTATATAATGTATAAATATTTTCTTGTCTTATTCGGCTTTTAAAGCTTTTGCACGTTATGGCTTTACGGCTTTGCAGCGCTTGAGCTTTTACGGCTTAACAGCGCTTGAGCTTTTACGGCTTTTAGAGCTTTATTGGCTTTATGGTCTTTAGCTTAACGTAGAAGAAAAAGCTTTTTATTTTTAGTGTTATATTCTTGACTTTTGTTTCCAATAACCACTATATCTGATTTCTTGCTTGTTAGCGATTGCAAATATAGATAAAAATCGTTATGTAAGTTTAACAAAGTACATTCTAGGTAAATCTTTGTAAAAGGAAAACGAATTTAATAGGCTATAAATCAGAACATTACTTGAGGCATAAAAATCGGGCCAAGTACATTGAAAATTTTCACTTATGTAAAGAGCAAGCAGAAAAACAGAGTAAAAAAAGATAGAAAACGAACAAAAGGAAGGAAATATTGATGAAAGACGGGCAAAAATATAAAGCAGCTGTTTCTCAATGCACGGGCAATAGAAAAACAACTGCTTTACTTATTATAAGCAAGCGCGTGCAAAAATTTATATCATTCACAACGCTTGCGTCTGTTTATGCCAAAGGCAAAATGTTTTCAGCTTATTAGAGGGGAAGCTTGTAACCAACGGTAAACTGGGACACGCTGATCTTGTTGTCCTCATCCTTGAAGGCTTTGGTCAGACCAAAGTTGTAGCGACCCTCAATAACGAAGTTGCTGAACTCATAGCTCAAGCCGATAGGCATAGACAGCTCAAAGGTGTTCTCGTCAATGCCATCTGTCTGTACAGAGCTGCCACCCGACTTAGCCTTAGCCTTGTTGTTAATGCAGAAAGCGGGCTGTAAGCCGAGCTTAACGGCGAAACCAGGAGCTATATAAACGTTAGCGAGAACGGGAAGGTTGATGTAGTTGAGCTTGTAAGTATAATCTACTTTGTTTTCAGTAGCTGTGCATCCCTGCATAGAATAGAGAGCGCCGAAGCTTACACCCAACATGTCTGATGCCTGATACATGAATTCAGCACCTGCAACAAGGCCAAAGCGAGGATCGGTGTTGTCTGCCTTTGTAAGAGAATCGATGTTAAGACCTACTTTAGGCTGGACTGAGAATGATCCAACAGGCTGCTGTGCGAATGTAGCAACTGAAGAAATCAGCAACGCTGCGATAGCAATTAACTTTTTCATAATTAGGGTCTACTAATTAAATGCAACTAATTGAAT
>ULMC01027678.1_pt1 | contig 13648 bp, 9 predicted proteins | sample 1951541 | NCBI WGS metagenome assembly ULMC01 (sample SAMEA4835539, study PRJEB28245) | human gut metagenome | biome: gut microbiome; material: fecal sample | place: Denmark | collected 2008 | reverse complement strand
GTCAACGGATAACCGCCACACAGCTGACATTTTCCTTTGTAAAGTTTTTTTAGATTTGTTATAATATTACGATTGTATATTCGGACTGTTTGATTTGCATTGTTGACAAATTTTAACGCTGAGTTTTCATCTTTTGCATTTATTATTGATTCTATTTCCTGTTCATTTGCATCATCCGTCAAGGCGTAGATTTCCTCTGCATCAATATCAGATACTCCGTTATGGACGAATGATAAAATCATCTGAGACAATTCATCAAAACTGAATTGTCTCAGATGATTGGCCATTTCAACTACACCTTTAGCGGGTTTTCGGTTCCTCCATCCTTTACGTTTACTCGAACTTTCCGGAAGAGCATCAAATTCATCTCTGCGCAGTTTCAGATAATTATTATCTTTTCCGAAGGTAGCAGAGATATTTTCAAATGCTTCTTTTTGAGTACTGTATCCGAGCTTTTTAACAGCATCGATATCATATTCTGAAAGATAATAGGCGATTATTGACATTATTTTGTTAGTTTCCATCCTTATGCTCCTGTTTCAATCTCTTCAAAATATCAAATAATGTTTTGTTTTGCTTTTCATGTTTAAGCTCACATTCCCATATAACAATAACTTTCCATCCAAGATCAATCAGTTCTTTGTGCTGCCGATGATCCCTTTCAATATTTGCATTTATTTTATTCATCCAGAACTCTGTGTTGGTTTTTGGAACCACAAAGTATTTGCAGTTGTTGTGACCATGCCAGAAACATCCGTTAACGAATATTACAGTTTTATATTTCGGAAGAACGATATCAGGAGTTCCGGGAAGACGTTTGTCGTTTTTACGGTATCTGAATCCATGCGAAAAAAGATATTTCCTGACTATTTCTTCTGGCTTTGTATCTTTCCCTTTTATGCGTGACATGTTAAAACTTCTTGTTTTTTGATCGTGTACGTCCATGCCTCCTTATCACCTTCTCATCTATCTGTTTTATCTGCCAGAATATACCCTCCAATAGCTTGACAGGTATACTGTTTCCCGCCATTCTGATTATCTTGTCACGTGGAAACAATATACTTCCTTTATGTATTTCTGGGTTGTTTTTTACGATATTTTCATAATCGTCGTCAGTGAATCCCATAAATAACATGCATTCCCTTGGAGTGAGATAACGGAATTTGCTTTTTCCATCGCCGCCAATATCAAAATAAATATTTCCGGAGTTTGGATTTCTGTCCTGCTTGGTTGTTACAGTTCTTATCATATTAAACTCAGGGTTGATAACATTCCCTTGAAGTATAAGCTGGGGATTTTCATTCCATATTTTCCTTCTCGATGGCGTGTCATTCGGATTACAATCCCTGGCTTCATCAAGCAACTTCTGATTATTATAATCAGTTCTGAATAATTCACTGATATCTGTTTTTTTATAAAATCCGGATTGCTTGTAATCGTTGATTACACCCTCAGAATTTTTGTGTGCAAAATATTTTTCAACCTTTTTTCTACGATTTTCACTGTTACCGACAAATACACTTATCATAAGTAATCTCGGGCGATTCTGAGGCAACCCGAAGCTATGCGCATTCAACTCAAAATATTTACTGACATACCCGAGAGAATTAAGGTCGTTTATCCATGCAGTGAAATTTCCAAAGTGTCGTTTTGAAAGCAAAGACGGCACATTTTCCATCAGAAGATAACGAGGAAGCTTTTTGTCTGAATCTTTCATTTCCTGAAGAATTCTGCCAACCTGCCATAGAAGGCTTGACCTGCTTCCTGAATTCTTGTCTATTCCTTTATTATAACCATGAAAGGCTCCGACATTCGATAAATCCTGACAAGGAAATGAATATGTCAGGATATCTATATTTTGGGGCATACATTCCCCTTTCAGTGAACTTATATCAACAAAATTGTGATTCCGTTTTATAGCTGTAAGTATACGGCGTAGAACTTCAACTGAGTAAGTTTTCAGTATTTTATAATCCATGGCATTCTTGCCATCATTGCTTAATGTGTATTTCTTCAGTTCTTCGAGTATTTCGGCTTTATTCATGCTTCTGATTTTGTCAGTTATTTCCGGTGAGCAGTGTATTGCATCGTATGCAATGGCAGCATGAATATCCCATTCACAAGTTCCGGCAACTTTAATATCAATTCCTATATTTTTCAGTGCTTTTGCCTGACTTCCTATTCCACTGAAAAATTCAACAATCGTCATATATTGTAATGACTCCATTTCTTATGCTTTTACAAATATTCCTTCTTTTTCAAGCCGTTCTTTGATTGCAATGATTGCCCTTGCTTGTGCGGGAGAAGGAATCTTCCCGGTTTGTTCTATAGAAGCAGCAACTTTTAAAAGTGAGCTTTCCTTGTAAGTAAGCAATTTCATCTTTTCTGCTTCGTGATATAAATTATTCCAGAATGCCGAGCCTAAATTGTATACCTGCATCTCTGTTGTAAGCTGTTTTTCTTCTTTTTCAATTCTTGAAGCAGCAGTTTCATCGCTTATCTGGTCCTCAACAGGAATAAGAGTCTTCAGAAATTCAAATGAAGGTTTATATTCCATCTCTTTGAATTTTTCCCATGTCTCCGTTTTTTTGCAGTATTCTGTAACAATTACGCCCTTACTATCTGTAATAAAATCATTGGCCATTTTCGATACAATTTCTATTTCGTGCACAAACGAAGGTTGCAAGGACTGCTGTTGCCAAATGCGTTTCCAGTCTATTCCGTAACCTTCCGGCAGACTTGCCATTATTTTAGATATTGTATAAGGAACAATATTAAGTTTAGGACCGCCTTTCTGATACCAGGGTGCGTGTGCAACGATACCATCAACTGTGTTGAAAATTATTGCAGCACCAACTGCACGTTTGAAATAGTATTCATTTATACTTTCTTTTTTTTCTTTATATTGCTTGTTCATCTGGGCTCCGAATTCTTTCATTACCCAATTGCTTCCTTTTGACACGATATGTGGTTTACATTCAATACAGAATATATATTTCGCGAGTTTTTCTTTAGTGATGATCTGTTTCTTGGGATATTTCTGCTGAAATTTGTCTTTCTGTGCTTTGGTAAATTTAATCTGTTCCTGTTCATATTTTTTGCGTGCTCTTTCGTAGTACCAGCCTGTAGGGTTAAGAGCACCGTTAACAGGCGGTGCAAAACACTTTTTTGACAATTTTTCCATTATTACGTGGAAAGGACTGTTAGAAAAGAAATCGGCTGCAGTGACCTTATTCTGACTATTGGCATATTTAGAAATTTTCTGAACCATTGTGTCATAGAATTTGATGCCATCGTCATCTGTGGTTTCACGATCCTCGATGACAGTAATTTTTGCTGGTACAAAAATGCCGTTCAGATCCGGATTATCTTTCTTTAAAACTGCATTTGCCAGGGAGGCAGTTGTCTGTCCACCATTGATAATCTGTAGATCTTCCAATTCTGTAATGACAAGACGACCATCTGTTTCGGTCAGTTCAATTCTTGAAGCAGTGGCAGCGATGCCGTTGTTATAAGTAAAGAATTTTGTTGGTTCCTCCTTGATAGTACGTTTTATACCAGCATTTACACTTTTATTACCTGATGCGCCAAGAAAAGCACGCACATTTCCTTCGAGAACTCTGCTTCCGTATTCAATATAGATGTCAGCAAGTAGCTTTCCAGGAATTATCGCAATATAAGCCTGATAATCGAGATTTTCACCGATTTCTGCTTTAAGACAAGGAACAGGTGTGTTTCCGAATTCATTTTTAAAGTTAATTACAATAGGTTCAGAATTTGTCGAATTCATCATTTCAATGATTCGCTCAATGTGCCATATATTTATTTCTACCGGCTTGTCCTCAAAAGCAGTCTGCTTGATTTTCTTTACTTTATCACTGAGCTTCTTGTTTGTGATAATTACAAATTTGATTTTCAGGATTCCGTTCATCGGGTCGGATAAACGCGCCCTAATCATTCTTGCAAGGCTCAGCACTTCATCGGAATCATCGCAATAATTGCTGATATTGCCGTTGTAAGATAATTCAAGAAAGTTTCTGAGACGTCTCGCAAGCACATCTTCTATCTGCTTTCTGTTGATATCTTCGGGAGTATATGTATCTTCAAAGTCGCTGATAACAAGGGACAGACTGTTTTCCACAGTGTCGAAACAATAGCCGTCTATCTGCATGGTTCTGTTTCCCGCAAATGTCTTTCCAAAATAATAAATCTGAGGTTCCTGGAATTCTCCGATACTTTCGAGCATATCAAATATCCGGGTTATAAATTCATCACCTGTATCAGTACCGTTTGTTGCAGCATCTGTTCTCAGCTCATCAAGAAACTCTTTTCTTGATTCTTCGAGATTCATAAAATCACTCCTTCATTATGTAATCAGTTATTTTTATCAGAGATAATTCATATGATGCCTTGCATATAGCTTCGGGCAAAGAAGCATTTACAAGTTTAGGAAACGAATCATCGACATTGTATCTTGTAAATCCGCTTAATTCATATACAAAATCGTCATAGTAAGAATGATATTCATAGCCTTGCATATACACTTTAGCGCGGAATTTGTCCTTTTCTTCAACACTATCGAACATATCACAGGTTTCTGTAAAAAGCTTGTTCAGTGTCAGACCCGAATAGTTTTCGCTCATTTTTTCAAATGCATATACTATAAGTTCGCCCGGATATTCGCTTTCGAGCTGTTCAATAGAAGAAATCTTCACAGTCTGACTGCTTCTGTGTATAGATTTCACTTCAAACCACTGATTTTCAAACGAGAAATCCTTATGCGTAAGTTCCTGTCCACTCCAGCTATGCAAAGCTTCAGATAATCCTATACGTTCTGCGAGATTTCCTCTGAGAAAGCATATTTCGCCCATAAGTCCCAGTATTTCCGTCTCCGTAAGGAATTTTCTCTTGGAATTTATAAACAGCTTTTTCCACTGAAAGAATCTGTTTATAATAGCTGTATACCCTTCGCTTTTCTCCTTTATAAGAGAGGTCTGTTCAATAAGGTCATCACAGAACTTGTAGAAAAGGCCACATACATCATCATCAATGAGAGAAAAGCGGATTACATTATAATCCGGCTTTTTATACTGATTTACATCTATTGCTGATGTTCCGGTTATTTTTCTCGGCTTGAATTTTTCACGAAGCTCTATAGCCTTATGACCATTTTCATCAAGTCCGATATGTACTTCAGGGATATGAGAAACGCTTACACGGGAAAAATAACCCGGATGTGTAAATTCTGAAAAACGGTCTTTTATATCCATTATTCTTCTTCACCTTCATTCTCATTTTCATATTGTTCAAAATAGTTGTACTTAACGTTGACTTTATAGCGGCTTTTGTGTACGCTGGTTGAATCATTGTTTTTAGGGAATCCGATTGCAAAAGCAGTGGCAGGGGTGTTACCCATTTCAGCTTTAAATTCTCTCATTGCTTCTGTTTTGCTTTCCGTGTTCTTATCGTCTACCTTTACAAAATATATGAGCAACAATGGATTTCTGTCAGATACATATTTAAACCAGGTATCCGAAGGATATGTCATACCCTTCTTGAACTCAACACCTTGATTAATCAGATAGTCTTTTTCATAATCTGCTTTTGCAGTTGCAATCAAATCATCATTGAAAATACCTATAAGTCCGTCAGACGGACCTCCGAGCTTACCCTTCTGACCGATTTTAAGTCTGTCTCCCTTATCGATTTCACAGTTGTCTCGGCGCACTTTGTATACAATATGTCCATTGATATCAACCTGATAATCTTTATCGTCGTTGTTTTTGACACCATCCATAAAAGCTATATCCCATTTGTCCAGTATCGAATCAGTGCTACCGGAAATAAAAGATGATAACTGCGCAGTATCAAAAAATGCACTGTATTTGGAAATTGATAGTTTATCAAGTAATCTTGCGATTCTGAACTTGTCAACATTGCGGATGATATAATGTTCTCCTGAGCCTTTTGCCTTTTCTATCGGCATTCCGTTGGAAATGCAGTCATTTACAAGAGACATAACATTGTCGAAATTACTTTTCTGATGCGACACATCCGGAGAAAGATACGGAGTTTCAACAAGGTTTCCAAAATAACTTTCATATTCATATTCATCAGTAGTATTACGCATTTTATTGTTTGCAGTAATTTTAAGTTCCTTACTGTCATTACGGACACGGATTCCAAATGTTTTGGGCTTCATTTCACGGTCGCGCATAGTTGTCATATCTATTTTAAGTTTTTCTGTAGCATCAGAAATTTCTGCATACCAATCTGCCGATGATTTTGCTGTCCATATTCTGAACAGGTCATCGTAGTTTCTTCTGTAACCAAACCAGCGTCCCATCTGCATAAGAACATCATATGTGCTTGTGTTACGATAGAAATAACTTGTTATAAGACCTTCAAGTGTAAGTCCTCTTGACAATGCAAGACCACCGATAGCAATTACTCTTGTTGATTCCGATTCCGGATAAACAAGCTTATCAGAATTCTTTTTCGAGTTGACAACCTTTATCTGAATACTTTCTATTGATTCAAACAATACTTTTGCTATTTCGTCCCAGGTAAATTCACATTCAGTATAAGTTTCTTCCCATACAGAGTACAATCTGTTTATCACAGGATTCTTCAACGAAGTTTCGAAATCACCTTTGATATGGAATTTAATCGCCGTATATGCTTCCTTATGAATAGATTCTATTTTCTGTTTGATAAGTTCCTGTACCTTTATGAATCGCGACATATTTACAAGCATAGACCTGTGTGTCTTTATATCGCCACGCAAATCGCGGATTGCATTTGCAAGATAAAACGCATAGATAGCATTTGTAAGACTTTCGGGAAGGTCATCGTCCCATTCCTTCTTATGTTTGAAATAGAAAGGCTTGCCATCTTCAATAGTGCTGCCGCAGTCGCGGATATAAATAAGCTGTGAATGATATGGTGCATCTTCCGGGAATATCTTGCTTGCCCCTATATAATTTGAAGGCGTAGGCAGAGAAACAATAAAGTCTTCTGGAAACAAATCGTGATTTGCCATATCTTCGGTTGTTTCCGGGTCAATAAATACATTTGCGAACGGTGTCGCTGTAAATCCTACATAATTCGACTTACTGAAAACAGAAACAAGCTCTCTGATAAGGCGGTTTATTGTAGTAGGGTCTTCCTTTTCCTTGCTTGTATTTACAGAAGCGTTATCGGCTTCATCGTCGATGAGAAGCATCGGAGCATCAATTTTCTGTGTAACAGGGTCAGCGTTCAGGGTTACAAGCCAGTTTGTAAGTTTCTGAAGTACATCCTTCTGCTTCTTGATAACAAAAACAATAGCTTCCTTGTTCTGCAACGAAACTGCTATTTTGTCTGATTTTCCTGTAAAATCGCTTAATCTTGAAGTCATTGACATTGCCATAATAGGCTTGTTGTCCTTGCCGACTCCGACACGGCGACCGCCGGTGCTGTCAGCTGACATATCAATACCTATGAAGCCTTCTTCAACTCGTTCCTGTGTCTGCTGACGCAGAGATTCTATTGTGCCAGTAAGAAGAATAAAAACTTTATAGCCTGCATCTGCCGCTTTGCACATGAGACCAATGTATGTCGAGGTTTTTCCTGACTGAACATCACCTATAATAAGACCTCTTTTCAGAAAAGGAACTTCAGAAGCTGGATTACCAAGACAATCCATAAGGTTAAGGTCAAGTGTTTCATCGCCGAGCGTGCTGATTACATTAGGATTGAAATGCTTTTCGTCTATAAGGTAATCCTTGTATCTTCCCCAGAATTTCGGATTGATATCGTCCTTGATTTCTGTGTACCATTTAGGCTGGTCGTAATCGGCAAGAATAACTTCTCCGGCTGTAGTCCTGATTTGATATTTATAACTGAGTTCCTTGATAATATATTCCTTTTCTTCTTCTGAATGAGACATTCCACACATCAGTTCAGCGTCTGCAACAAGAGAATGAATGGACTCTTCTGTAATGTCTGTTATTCCCTTGATGTTTTTGAAACTATCTACAAATCTCAGAAATTCTCTGATTTTTTCATTATCAAATGTCATATCTATACATCCTTTTCAAGTTTTTCCTTTAATGCCGGATATGCTATGAAAGGTTCTGAACGGAACAGAACTTCTATAATACTGTGGATGTCGCTGTTCCCCATTTTCTTTGCCATATCAATGAGCATAAGAGCTTTTGCTTCGACTTCAGCCAGTCTTTCATCAGTCTTTTCTTCAAACACCTGGTTTTGTGATTTGTCTATATAAATCTGCTGGTAAGGGATACTGCTCTCTATTTCTTCCAGCACCATATCAATAAGGCTCCAGGTGGAATCATCAACTTTGTTCTTCAATAAATCGAATATACGTGAATCCCTGTTGAGCTTATATGTAAACTGATTATTTCTTTCCTGTACCCTGTCCCAGATATAATCAACATTTTCATCAACTTTATTTATTCTTCCGCGATGGGTCTGTGTACGAATAGAAATATCCATAGCCTCATCAACAGCTTTGCTGAGCTGATTCTTCAGAATTTTAGGAATCCGGGCGTTCTGTTTCTTGATATCTATCCCCCAGATATCATCAAGTGAATTCGGGATATCAACCATTACACGCGCGTGCTTTGTAAGTTCATTCTTATGGCGTCCGAACCAGGTTCCCCAGATTATAAGCCTTTCATTTCTGTAGATATAAAACCCCTGTGAAGTTCGGTAATTTTCAATACCACCGATTTTCTTGATATCCTCTTTTGTCATGTCTTTCTGGAACGGAAGAACATAAGGCTGAACAGTTACATACCTTTCGTTTCCATTGGTATCAGTAACCGGTATTTTCATCCTCCTTCTCGGATTTGTTTTTTTGTGTTCTGTAAGAAACGGGTCAAGCCCTGATACCTCAAAATTATTTACCCTGATACTGATTCTGTTTTCAACTCGGTTGAGAAAACGGTGAAAAATCAATGAAATATAATTACATGTTATTTCTGAATACCGGCTTAATTCCTGAAAAACATTTCCCGTAGACTTTTCTATAAAGTCAAAGTTTTCCCAGATGACGACAGTTCCATGATTTACATTTTCGAGCCATGAAAGATGGCGCAGTTTACTTATTTCATCACCAGAGTATTCAGCTACAGCCCATCCTGCATCCCTGTTGCTTTCAATATAATCAAGATCCCAAGAAAATGCGGATATCGAATTGTCTTTTTTGCTGATAACTGTAAGTTTTCTGCATTGTGAAAAAGATGCCGCCTTAAGCCCCAATCCAAACCTTCCAAGATCGTTTTCAGCTCTTTCATTTACAGAATTGCTGCTGCCATAACGCATTGCATTGAATAACTCTTCGGAGTTCATTCCACATCCGTTATCGCAGATTGCCACATAACAGTCTGAAGGTTCTACTGGAAAGATCACTTTGATGATTCCGGCACCTGCACTGATACTATTGTCGATAATATCAGCAATAGCAGATTCAAATGTGTAGCCCATAGATCTCATTGAATTCATCAGTATGTCAGCTTCGGGTTTATTCTGACGGTAACTTGGCATTGCTATTCTCCTTTTCAAAATCCAGATAAAATGAATGATAAATCAACACGCACAAATTCACTATTTGATTATATCACATATTTTGTCATATTTCAACATTAAATGTGAATAATACGCGGTTGAATTCAATAATAAACAATAGTTCAGGCGAGCACAGTCGTAATACAACGTACTCCTTTGAATTATCTACATGTTCGATCTCCAGCACTCGTTTTTGAAATTCTTATGTCACTTAGACAATTCATAATTCAACTGTTTATATTATATCACCACATCTGTCCCATAAACAGTGCAACTGCGTCACCATGTCGCACTTCTTAAACATCAAAGAAAGGTCAGTACGTTTACTCAACAATTCTCACCCATCATAATCTTCACCGAGCAGAGCACTCCCGCCATCCCAGCAAAAGAAAACTGCGCCACAATGTCGCACCCATAAAAAAACACTTTGCCGCAGTATAATTCTGTAGCAAGGTGTAAGTTATTCGCAATTCAAAACTGCACGATATTAACTTATGTCGCACCATTTTGCACAATTCGTGACAAAAATTACTGTAATTTTCACCATTGTTTTTTGCTGTTTCAAAAATTATCAGCGGATTCTTAATCAAAATCCACTAACGCAGTTATTCTATTTTGCGTATCCTAACTATTGGCAAATAGCTTTTATTTATACCGCATATCAATTTAAAACCAGGTATTTCTGCTTGGCTTTTTCGTCAGACAAACCTGTGCCGCCGGGTACGGCTTTGTATCAAGATTTTTTAGAACATAAAAAATACCCCATCGCAACTAAATGCAATGAGGCTTTCTATCTGGAGCTAATACCCGGATTCGAACCGGGGACCTCATCCTTACCAAGGATGTGCTCTGCCGACTGAGCCATATTAGCAAACTCCTGACGGTTATTTATTATATCATATCATATCGACTTTGTCAAGGAAAATTTACGAATTTTAAAGGAGATACACCGTGACAGGTTTATTAACGTACAATGTATTCCCATAATCAAACAAACCGCATTGTTGTGCGGTTTGTAATTGGTACGGGTAACAGGACTTGAACATAAATTTTGCCGTTTTGCAACGTTTTGTAAAATGCCGTAATTCCGCATTATATAAGGGATTGAAGCTGTTTATCGTTTTGTATCGTTTAGCGATTTTTGGCGACTATTTTTAACGTATAGTCGCCAAATAGTCGCCAAAATAGTCGCCAAATTAACCGCTTTTTTTGCGCCGATTATCGAGTACATTTGCGACCGCTTCGAGTGCTGCTGCGCGTGATTTTTGGAAAGCGTGAGCGTAAATGTTTAACGTTGTTGCCGTTTGAGCGTGTCCGAGTGTCGACGATACCGTTACAATATCCGTGCCGCTGTTGATAAGTAAACTTGCATTCAGATGTCGGAAGCTGTGCAACGAAACGAGCGGTAAGTCGTTCTTTTCGGCGGTTCGTTTGTACCAGTTTGAAAACGTCGAAGAATTCATCGGAACAAATTTGTCGGTTACGAATACTCGCGTTTCCTCGCTCCACAGAACGCCGCCGAATTCAAATAGACTTCTCTGTTCGACTTGCAGTTTTTGAAGCGTGTCGATGACGTGTTCGGGTAATTTCAGAATGCGGTTGGATGATTTTGTTTTCGGCGTTGTGCAATAGTGACCGAGAGCCTTGCTATAATGCGCTGTACGCTTGATTTGAACAATGTTCAACCGAAAATCTATGTCGTCCCATTGCAAGCCGAGAATTTCGCCAGCACGAAAACCGCCGTAAAGCGCCAACGTGAAAAATGCTTGATATTTCAGCGGTGCGGTTTCAAGAACGTCAAGAAAGCGGTCTGCTTCGTCAAGATTAAGCATTTTTCTGTCGGGTTCGGTTATTGTCGGCAATGTGCAATGCTCACACGGATTGCGAGAAATAACGCGTGTACGCACGGCGTAATCGAAAACCGATGAAACAAAAGAAACGTAATTTTTTATCGTTTTCGGCGATAAGCCTTGCGTCTTTTCGATTTTTTCAAAAACTGTTTCAGCGTCGCATTCAAGCAGTGCGGCGATTTTTTCTGCTGTTTCCCATACAATCGGCTTGCCGTTTCCAAAGCCTTTCAAGGTTTCTTGATTAGTGCCAACGTCGTTGAGATAGGCTTCAGCGAACGGTTCAAATTTGACAGCAGCGACGACAGCACCCTCGCTTTTGCAACGTTGTTCAAACTCTGCGGCGGCGGCTTGTAGCGCTTTTTCAAGCTGTTTCGGTGTAAGGTTCGGCTTCGACGGTTTCCAGGTCGTGCTTTGCCGAATTTTGCTTGTGCCGTCGGCACTGTAACCACAGCAGACAGTAATTTGATAGGTGTCGCCACGTTTTCGAATACTTGCCACTTTTTTATCCTCCTGTTTTCTTGTATCGACGCAGCCCGACGCGCGATAGGCAGCCGTCAAGATAGTCGCTGTAAGCGTTGATATTCGCCGCTGTAGCGCGTCGCTTTATTTCGTCGCTGTAAATTGCACACTGGTTCAAAAAATCGTCAATCGCGATAGGGGAGCCGTTAATATCGGTTTCGCCGCCGCTTTCGTAAAGTTTTGCGTAAACCTTTTTCTTTCGGCGCTGTAGGTTTTGCAGCGCGTTTCGAACGGCTTGTTCGCAACGCAAATGTTCGAACCCAGCGAGCAGCGCGTTCCGACCGCAATATTTCTCGCGCATATTCGCCGTTGCAAACCACCGATTACACAGCCCACACTGAACAATCCTCAAATTGTTGAAGCCATAATAGTACAACAACGCGTAAACGACCGCAACAGCAGAATTTACATTAAATACCATTCCGTCGCTGTAATCCGCTTTACCATTTAAAGGTATAGGCAGACCGACTTTGACGTTGTTCGAAATTCGGAACGCGTCAGCAGCTTGTAAAGTAAGCGCGCGCCTGTGTTCGCCGTTCATAAACAGATAAAACGATGTCAACACAGAACCGTTTTCATTCAGACCGTAAACGGCTTTTCTTTTGCGCTGCAAACAGTTAAGAATGTAATTTTCGCTCGTGTAATCGTCGCTGGGAAATTCACGCTCAAGCACAGTAACAAAATTGCCGAGCGCGTTGCTCGTTGTGCCGATTAGCTTGTCGCCGAGCGTAACATAATCGGCGCGAATACATAATTGCAATGTGTACCCACCTTTCAAAAAAATAAATGTTTCCTTTAAACACATTATACCACAAAAAACTCACCCTGTCAACACAATACCGAACGTTGTATAATAAAAACTGTAAGAAAAACACCAAACCAAAACGAAAGGTAGGTAACAAAAAATGGAAAAAGTGTTTTACACCGTCCGAGAAATCGCGCATTCTGGTCTGCTGACGGAATACAATCTGCGCCGAATGTTGAAATCGTCACACAAACCGCCGCACATTATGAGCGGAAACCGCGTGTTGTTCAACCGTGCGCAGCTTGAACAGTGGCTCGATGACGAATGCCACAGAAACGAGGGCAGCAATGACGTTGGAACAGCTTGCTGAAAAAATGCGCGAGAGCGGCGCGACCGATGAAGAAATCGCCGACGAAGTTGAGAACCTTTCGTTACTGGCGCGAATGCGAGCGCTGCACCCCGAAATGCTCCCTTGCTTCGACGACGTGACTTCCGCAAGGCTGTTTGCTGATGTTTTTTCTGACAAATTGCGCTTTTGCTCGACAGCGAATTGCTACTATTATTTTGACGGAGCGCGCTGGCGACTTGACGAGGCAAGCATTCGTGCTGCGCGATGTGCAAAAGTTTTTTCAGTGTTGCTTGTGAAACTCGGAAACGAGCAAACCAGCATTGAAAGTCAAAAAAAGTTTTTTTCAGCGGCAAACAAATACACGTCATTGCACAACCGAGAAACGCTGCTGCGTGACGCGAGAGATGTTCACGCGTTTTCGCGCGCCAACCTTGACGAGAACGACGCTTTGTTCAACGTCGAAAACGGAACGATAAACCTTGCGACAGGCGAATTTTATCAGCACCGCGCGTCTGATTTGCTTGCAAAGGTCGCAAGCGTCATTTACGACCCAGCAGCGAGAAGTGCCGACTTCGAAAAATTCATCGACGAGATTATGCAAGGTGATGTCGA
>ULMC01043561.1_pt1 | contig 13693 bp, 9 predicted proteins | sample 1951541 | NCBI WGS metagenome assembly ULMC01 (sample SAMEA4835539, study PRJEB28245) | human gut metagenome | biome: gut microbiome; material: fecal sample | place: Denmark | collected 2008 | reverse complement strand
TTCCTGGGCAATGACGAACGTTTGTTCTGGCAACGCAGCGAGGACCGTAACCGCGGAACAGCTGCCTTGTATGACAGCCTCGGACTTGCTTCCTATGAGGCGATGGAAGCCTTTGTGGAATACATTCCGCTATAAACGGATAAAATATTAACAATAGGATGAGATGTATTGCTCCGGCAATGCATCTCATTTTTTCATGTCTCAGCCTTCTTATATTCCCAAAGAATATTTGCAGATATAAAAACAATCAAATAATTTTGTTACTTATTTATCGAAACGACAAAACTTAAAAACAAACCCCATTATGAAAAAGTATGCTATCAACATCCTTGTCATTTTATTCCTACTCACACCATTTACATTGTTTGCAAATGGATGCCATGCCAATAACGACACCATCAAAGTATTGGCAATAGGCAACAGCTTTTCACAAGATGCAGTAGAGCAATATTTGCACGAACTGGGAGAAGCTGAAGGTATCACCATGATTATCGGCAATATGTTTATCGGAGGATGTTCACTGGAACGGCACGTACAAAACATACGCAACAACGCTCCGGCCTATGCCTATCGCAAAGTAGAGAAAGACGGGGAAAAAACAGAAACCCGGTCAATGACTATTGAGAAAGCACTGGCCGATGAGAAATGGGACTATATCAGTGTTCAGCAGGCCAGCCCTTTGTCTGGTATCTATGACAGCTACAAAGCTTCCCTACCTGAATTGGTTAACTATATTAGGGAACGAATTGGAAAGGAAACCGTATTAATGATGCACCAGACATGGGCTTATGCTACCAATGCCAACCACACCGGATTCAAAAACTATGACCAGAACCAAATGAAAATGTACACCAGCATTGTGGATGCAGTAAAGAAAGCCGCCAACCTGGTGGGTATCAAGAAAATTATCCCTTCGGGAACCGCCATACAAAATGCACGTACCTCCTTTATCGGCGACCATATGAATAGGGACGGATACCACCTTGACTTAACCATAGGCAGATATACAGCTGCCTGCACATGGTTTGAGGCATTGACCCATCAGAATGTAACAGAAAACCCATATTCTCCCGAAGGAATGGACCCAATCCATAAGAAAGCAGCTCAAATGGCTGCGCACAACGCCATCCTCTATCCGGACAAAGTTACGGAACTGACAGAACTGAAAAAGATTGCCGATTAATGCTTTTTAATTCTTAAGACTTACTTATATGTCTGCAAAATAATAAAAAGAAAGTAACCCGCTCATCAGTGAAGCTTTCTTTTATGTACTTTTGCACGCACCACCGTCTGGTAAAAGCAGATATTGGCAACTTCAATATTTCATCAGTATGAAAAAACTTATCCTAACCGGCATATGGCTCTTGTGTGGATTCCTCCTTCCGGCACAAGAACTAGAGCAGAATGTGGAAGAACGCCTCCAGACATTCTTTAGGGAATACACCACCCATACGGCCAACATCGGTACCTGCAAGCTGGATAGTTTCCGCATTGACTTCCGGAAGAAGAAATTGCTTGTCTATACAAACGAGCGCTTTGCCTACCAGCCTCTACGGCCTGAAACCGTTGATGCCATTTACCGCCATCTGGGACAAATCCTGCCAGGACCGGTGAACTATTTCGACCTCACCGTCTTTGCTGACGGGAAGAGCATCGAAGAGCTTATCCCCAACCTCTACCGGAAAGGGAAGAAAGACAAGGCACGTCTGTTCAGCCACCTGGAATACAAAGGTACCCCCTGGGTAACCCGTACCTCGCGCCCCTACGACATCACCCGCGGACTGGAAGGACGCCACATCGCCCTTTGGCAAAGCCACGGGAAATATTATATCAATGACAAGGACAAATGGGGATGGCAACGCCCGAGGCTGTTCTGCACTACAGAAGACCAGTTCACCCAATCCTTCATCCTGCCCTACCTCCTGCCCATGCTAGAGAATGCAGGAGCCAATGTATTCACTCCCCGCGAAAGGGACACGCAGAAGCAGGAAGTCATCGTAGACAATGACGGTAGCCTGAGCGGACATGGAGGACAAGGTTCCCTTTATCTGGACGTGAAAAGCCGGAAAGCACGTTGGGAACAGACCTCCCGACCCGGATTTGCCCAACGGAAACGAGTCTATCAGGACAATGAAAACCCTTTTCTCTCCGGCACGGCACGCTTTGCCAAAACTGAAAAGAAGAAAGACAAGGCTTTTGCCGAATGGGTACCCGATATTCCGGAAACGGGAGAATATGCTGTATACGTATCTTACCAAACACTGCCGGGCAGCGTAAGCGATGCCAAATATCTTGTATTTCACAATGGAGGCGTCACGGAGTTCAAGGTGAACCAGCAAATAGGAGGCGGCACATGGGTGTACCTCGGCACATTCACTTTCGACAAAGGCCGGAATGACTATGGCATGGTGGTATTGAGCAACGAAAGCAAAGAGAAAGGCGTGGTCTGTGCCGATGCCGTCCGCTTTGGAGGAGGCATGGGCAACATTGCCCGCGGAGGACAAACCAGCGGCTTGCCCAGATACCTGGAAGGCGCACGCTACTTTGCCCAATGGGCAGGCATGCCCTATCCCGTCTATGGAGGCTATGAGGGAAAGAATGATATGAACGACGACATCAACGTACGTTCCCGTACAGTGAATTACCTTGCAGGAAAATCACTATTCAACCCGACGGAAGAAGGTTTGGGCATCCCCTTTGAAATGAGTATGGCCCTGCATAGCGATGCCGGTTTCAGTAAGGAAGATGAGATTATAGGCACTCTCGGCATTTATACCACCAACTTCAACAACGGCCGGCTGCATGCCGGTACAGACCGCCATGCCTCCCGTGACCTTTCGGACATTCTGCTAACGCAGTTGCAGCGTGATATCCGCTCTACCTTCAACGTAGACTGGACACGCCGCAGCCTATGGAACCGCAACTACAGTGAAACACGCCTGCCCGCCGTCCCTTCCACCATCGTAGAACTGTTGTCGCACCAGAACTTCGCAGATATGCGCTTGGGACATGACCCTAACTTCAAGTTCACCGTCGGGCGTGCGCTCTATAAAGCTATTCTGCAATACATATGCAGCCAGCACGGCAGAGACTACGTTGTCCAACCCCTTCCCGTCAGCCACTTTGCCATCCGCTTCGGTCAAAAGAAGAATACTTTAGAGCTTTCCTGGCAAGGAGAGGAAGACCCGTTGGAGCCGACTGCCAAACCACGTGAATACATTGTATATACACGTATCGGTCGTAGAGGATTTGACAATGGCGTACGCGTCAGCTCCCCATCCCACACCGTAAAAATAGAACCGGGCATCGTCTATTCCTTTAAAGTAACCGCCGTAAACCGGGGTGGCGAAAGCTTCCCTTCGGAAATTCTTGCCGCCTACAAGGCAAAGCGTGAAAAAGGACAGATACTTATCGTCAACGGATTCGACCGCATCAGCGGGCCTGCCGTTATAGACACCCCCGATGCGGCAGGCTTCGACTTGTCACAAGATCCCGGCGTACCCTATCTCTATGACATCTCCCTCTGCGGCGCCCAGCAGAATTTTAGCCGGAAGGAAGCAGGACGACGTCTGGGAGAGAGCAGTGACGAATACGAAGGCATGAAAATCATCGGAAACACTTTCGATTACCCCTTCGTACATGGCAAAGCCATCCAGGCAGCCGGAAATTACAGCTTCGTCTCATGCAGCGACGAGGCTGTGGAAAAGGGCATCCTCTCATTAGAGGATTATCCGATAGTGGACTATATCCTCGGACTTGAGAAAGAAGACAATTCCAGCAATCCGGCACGCAATACCTACTACAAAACATTCTCCTCGCCCATGCAGCGCATACTGACTTCCTATTGCCAGTCGGGAGGTCATCTCCTGGTCAGCGGTGCCTACGTAGGCAGCGATATGGACAGCTCGCAGGGCAATAAAGAATTTATTCAGAATATCTTGAAGTACCGGCATGGCAACTCTCTGAAAACAGACGGGGACAAAATCGCTGTCCGGGGACTGGGGCATACCTTCACCCTTCCCCGCCTGCCGAATGAGCAAAGCTATCCGGTCACTTCCCCTGATTGCATCCTGCCCATGTCTCCCGCTTTTCCAGTCATGACCTATGCCATCGGCAACACACCCGCCGCCGTAGCCTATCAAGGCAGTGATTATCGCACTTTTGTCATGGGATTCCCTTTTGAAAGCATCCGGGAAGAAACATCCAGAAATGTAATTATGGCATCCATACTCCGCTTTCTCACCACAGATTACACAGATTAACACAGACAAAATAGCAATCCCTATAAATAATCTGTGAAAATCTGTGTAATCTGTAGTGAAAAAACTATCTTTGCTTCCATTAATCATTAAACATTAACCACTAAACATTAAACATCATGTACACTATACAAGCCAACCCCAGCGGAACCCGTAGTTTAGAAGTTTCTGAAGAGAATCTTGCCACCATCGAGAAATACGGCCTCTTCCGCCATCTCATCGACAGCAACGGTATTGTGGACGAAACCGTGCTCGACAAGTTGAAACTGAACATCCGCTCCCTCATCGCCTCGCAAGAGGAAGACAGCAAAGACCTGCTCGACCTCTGTATCGACGTTATCTATCACAACAACATGAAGGCCTTCGGACTACAACAGCTCATCAAGCTCTATCTGCAATGGCTTTCCCAACAAGACACCATAGAAGAAGAATAAATGAAAACCATCGACACCTGCGGACAACAGCATTACAGCCCTTTAATCCCTGCCATCAAAGCCATGTGCGAGGCCGGAAAAGGCGAGAAGCTGGAAATCATCATGGACGACGCTGCTGCCTTCAATGACATGAAAGAGTATCTTTCCGAGCAGCAGATAGGCTTCCGTGAGATTTACGACGGAGAACGGATGACATTACAGTTTTTAATGTGCAAATGAAAGAATATCGCCTTACAGACTGGCTTCCTACTACCAAGAAAGAAGTGGAACTGCGTGGTTGGGACGAATTGGATGTAATACTTTTCAGCGGTGACGCCTACGTGGATCACCCTTCTTTTGGAGCCGCCGTCATAGGCCGCATCCTCGAAGCAGAAGGATTGCGCGTAGCCATCATCCCCCAACCCAACTGGCGCGACGACTTGCGCGACTTCAAAAAACTGGGACGTCCCCGTCTGTTCTTCGGCATCAGTCCCGGCTGTATGGATTCGATGGTCAACAAATATACTGCCAACAAACGCTTGCGCAGTGATGACGCCTATACCCCGGATGCACGTCCGGATATGCGTCCGGAGTACCCTTCCATTGTATATACCCAGATATTAAAGAAGCTATTCCCCGATGTCCCCGTCGTACTGGGCGGCATCGAGGCAAGCATGCGCCGCCTGACGCACTATGACTATTGGCAGGACCGTGTACGCCCCAGCATCCTCCTCGACAGCGGAGCCGACTCACTCATCTACGGCATGGGAGAGAAACCGGTGGTGGAACTTGCGGAAAGGCTGAAACGCCAACAGACACAGATGGACGCCCCAAGCTTCAAAAAGCTCATCGCCGATATTCCCCAAATGGTTTACCTTGACAAGGAAGTAGTGGTACAAGAAGGGGATATCACCCTCTTTTCCCATGAAGAATGTCTGAAAGATAAAAAGAAAGAAGCTGCCAACTTCCGTCATATCGAGGAGGAAAGCAACAAATATACAGCATCCCGCATCTTGCAAAAGAGCGGCAAGCTGACGGTAGTAGTCAATCCTCCCTATCCCCCTTTGACGGAAGCTGAACTCGACCGTTCTTTCGACTTGCCATACACGCGCCTGCCCCATCCCAAATACAAGGGAAAACGTATTCCGGCATACGACATGATAAAGTTCTCCGTCAACCTGCATCGCGGATGTTTCGGAGGATGTGCCTTCTGCACCATCTCCGCACACCAGGGCAAATTCATCGTAAGCCGCAGCAAGGAGAGCATTCTGAAAGAGGTGAAAGCCATCACGGAGCTGCCAGACTTCAAGGGTTATTTGAGCGATTTGGGAGGCCCGTCGGCCAATATGTACCGCATGAAGGGACGGGATGAGGCCGTCTGCAGGAAATGCAAACGCCCGTCGTGCATCTACCCCAAGGTATGCCCCAACCTGAATACGGACCACCGTCCGCTGCTCGACATCTATCATGCCGTAGATGCCCTGCCCGGCATCAAGAAGTCCTTCATTGGCAGCGGTATACGCTATGACCTGCTGCTGCACCAGAGCAAGGACCCGAACACTAACAAAAGTACGCAGGAATATACCCGCGAGCTCATTGCCCGCCATGTCAGCGGTCGCCTGAAGGTAGCACCGGAGCATACGTCAGACCGCGTGCTCAACATCATGCGCAAGCCTCCGTTCAGCCAGTTCGGTGAGTTTAAGAAGATATTCGACAGGATTAACCATGAAGAAGGACTACGCCAGCAGCTTATTCCTTATTTCATCAGCAGCCATCCCGGATGCAAGGAGGAAGATATGGCGGAACTTGCCGTCATCACCAAACGACTGGACTTCCATCTGGAGCAAGTGCAAGACTTTACCCCTACTCCCATGACCGTTGCCACCGAAGCATGGTACACGGGCTTCCATCCTTATACGCTGGAACCGGTATTCAGTGCCAAAACGCAGCGCGAGAAACTGGCTCAACGCCAATTCTTCTTCTGGTACAAACCCGAAGAGCGCAGGAACATCATAAACGAACTGCGCCGGATAGGACGGACGGATTTGATAGACAAGCTATACGGGAAACGATAAAAATACGATATTTCCAAGAAACTCACAGCAACTGCATGAAACGATTCCTCCTCCTCTGCCTATCCCTACTCCCCATTGGAGCGACAGGTCTGCTGGCACAAAGCGAATGCCTGCCGCAAAATTACAGTATCATCTTCGGTGGCGGTGTATCCTTACCTCATGTAGAGGGAAACCGTAACGACTTCTTCAGCAAGAATGGCAACCGGGTGGGATATGACCTGATGACAGAAGGCCGCTACTACATCACGCCCCTATTTGCCGCAGGACTTCAATATGACTATCTACGCATGGCACGCCTGCCGGATAAGGCACATCTGCACTGCATACGCCCCAACATCACATACCGGCCCTTGTGGAGCAACGGGAATCAAGGACTGTTCCTCTCGTTCGGCATCGGGTATATGAACTATCAGGAACGGACATATAAACGCGGTGAACGGAACGGACACCTTTTCCATAAAGGATATTGTGGAATAACTTTCGCAGCAGGCTATGAGTTCCGCATCAGCCGTAAACTCTCGGGCATGATTCGCTGTGATTTCCTGACAGCAGACTGGTTTGCCAACCCCGATGCACGACTTTATAACACAGACGGGTATGATGACGGAGTAGACCATAGCTGGTTCAAAAACAACATCACTTTCTTCAATTTGGGATTCGCCTTGCAGTTCGGACGTTAGTGGCAGGAGTGGCAACAGTTTACTCTTCCACCTGCATTGCCACTACCTCCTGCAACACACAGACAGCTTCTTCTACCGTCTTGACATCCTTCACCAACATACTCCGTTTGTTGTTCTGTTCGCGCAGGTCACAACGCCGGGTGTACTTCATCATGTAGGCAATGACCTTACCGAAAGCCTGGCTCTGATAGTACGGGCTGTCCGGATTGGAGACGAAGAACAGGGACATGCGCCCACCTTTCAGAAAGACTTTCTCCACGCCGAGGCGGGCAGCCAGGCGTCGCAAGGGAACGATGCGCAGCAGTTCTTCCGTTTCGGGAGGAATCGGGCCGAAGCGGTCTTCGAGGCGGGAACGGAAAGCATCCACATCCTTGTCGAGTGTCAATCCGTCCAACTCGCGATAGAGCAACATACGCTCGCTGCTGCCAGTCACGTAATCGGCAGGCAACAGAAGTTCAAGGTCGCTTTCCACCTGGCATTCGTCGACAAACTGTTCTCCACTGATGACGCCTCCGTCTGCTTTCAGTTCTTCGGCATAAAGGTCGGCAAACTCGTCGGTCTTCAGTTCGTGCACAGCTTCGGAAAGAATCTTTTGATACGTCTCGTAGCCTAGGTCGGCAATGAAACCACTCTGTTCGGCACCGAGCATATTGCCTGCGCCACGGATGTCAAGGTCCTGCATGGCAATGTGGATGCCACTGCCCAGGTCGGAGAAGTTCTCGATGGCTTGCAGGCGTCGTTTTGCTTCGGGAGTAAGGGAGGACAAAGGCGGTGCCAGCAGGTAACAGAAAGCTTTTTTATTGCTCCGCCCCACACGTCCGCGCATCTGGTGCAAGTCACTGAGGCCGAAGTTCTGCGCCTGGTTGATAATAATGGTATTGGCATTGGGTATGTCGATGCCACTTTCGATGATGGTAGTGGCAAGCAGCACGTCGTAATCGTAATTGACGAAATCAAAGATTATCTTCTCCAGTTCGGCAGGCTCCATCTGTCCGTGTCCGATACAGACACGGCAGTCGGGAATGTGCCGCTCTATCATGGCCTTCAACTCAAACAGATTGGAAATACGGTTATTCACGAAGAATACCTGCCCGTTACGGCTCATCTCAAAATTGACGGCGTCGGCAATGATTTCCTCGTTGAAGGTGTGCACTTCCGTCTGGATGGGATAGCGGTTAGGCGGCGGTGTCTGGATGACGCTCAAGTCGCGCGCACCCATCAGCGAAAACTGCAAGGTACGGGGAATGGGTGTAGCCGTCATGGTCAGCGTATCCACATTCACCTTCAATTGGCGGAGTTTCTCCTTGACGGAGACGCCGAACTTCTGCTCCTCATCAATAATCAACAAACCAAGGTCTTTGAACTTAACGTCTTTTCCCAGGATACGGTGGGTACCGATAAGAATATTCACTTCCCCTTCGGCAAGCCCTTTCACTACAGCCTTTGCCTGAGCAGCGGTGCGGGCACGACTCAGATACTCCACCCGGCAAGGCAAGCCTTTCAAGCGCTCCTTGAAGGTCTGGAAATGCTGATAGGCAAGTACGGTAGTGGGCACCAGTACAGCCACCTGCTTATTGTCCGCCACAGCCTTGAAAGCGGCACGAACAGCCACCTCCGTCTTGCCGAAGCCCACGTCACCGCACACCAGGCGGTCCATCGGACGGGTACTCTCCATGTCGGCCTTCACGTCGGAAGTAGCCTTGCTTTGGTCGGGGGTATCCTCATAGATGAAGGAGGCTTCCAACTCCCGTTGCAGGAAGCTGTCGGGACTGTATTGGAACCCCTTCTCCTCGCGGCGTTGCGAGTAGAGTTTTATCAAGTCGCGGGCAATATCCTTTATCTTCGTCTTGGTGCGGTCTTTCAGCTTCTCCCAGGTTCCGGTGCCGAGCTTGTTGAGGCGGGGCGCTTCACCCTCCTTTCCCTTGTACTTGGAAACCTTGTGCAGAGAGTGGATGGAGACAAACACCACATCTTCGTTCTGATAGACAATCTTCATCACCTCCTGCGTGGTGTCACCGTTGGGGATACGTACCAGTCCGGCAAAACGCCCCACACCATGGTCGGTATGCACCACATAGTCGCCGGGGGTGAATTGGTTCAGCTCCTTCAGGCTCAAGGCCACCTTGCCGCTGCGTGCCTTGTCGCTCTTCAAGTTATACTTGTGAAAGCGGTCGAACAGCTGATGGTCGGTAAAGACGCAGATACGCAAAGTGTCGTCGGCAAAGCCTTCGTGCAGTGTCCGTTCCACGGCGGTAAAGGATATGTTGTCTCCACGGTCCTCAAAGATGGCACGGATGCGGTCGGTCTGTTTCAGGCTGTCGCTGCATATGTAGATGGTGTAGTGACGGGAGAGGTATTCGCGGAAACTCTCTGCCACCATGTCGAAGTTTTTATGGAAGATAGGCTGTACCGTAGTATGGAACGAGACGGTAGCATCCGGCGTTCCGGTTGGCTTGTTACCGAACTCCATCCGGCGGAAATCGAGGGCGCGCAGGGTGAACTCGCCACCATCAATCAGCTTGCCTTCCAGCGTGATGGCTCCATTCTCCTCCGACTCACGGGCGGCGATGGCCTGTGGGGTGAGCGATTCGTCGTGCACGGTCTGGATGCGTTCGCGCAACCAGAGAAAGTCGCGCATGGCAAGCAAGCTGTCCGACGGAAGGAAATCGAGGAACGACACCATGCCGCCGCTTCCCTTTTTTTCCAGGCTATGGCTCAAGTCGGGAACTATCACGATGCTTTCTTTCTTCTCCTTCGAGAGCTGTGTTTCCACCTCGAAAGTACGGACGCTTTCCACCTCATCGCCGAAAAAGTCTATACGGAAGGGATATTCGGAAGAGAAGGAAAAGACGTCGATAATACTGCCACGAACGGCATACTGCCCCGGCTCGTAGACGTAGTCCACATATTCGAAACCGTAACTGCGCAACACGTCCGTCACGAAGTTCATGTCTACCCTCTCTCCTGCATGCAGTTTCAGTGTATTGTCTCCAAGTTCTTTACGTGAGACAACCTTTTCGGCCAGCGCATCCGGATAGGTCACCACGCAAAGCCCCTCTTCTCCTTTTTGCAGGCGACTCAGCACTTCTGTACGGAGTATTTCGTTTGCCGCATCCTTCTGCCCGTACTTGATGGCGCGGCGGAACGAAGAAGGAAAAAACAATACCTGCTCTGTCCCCAATATCTGCGTCAAATCATGATAGAAATAACCGGCTTCCTCCATATCGCCCAGAATGAAAACGAGCGGACAAGTAGCCCGCTGAACCAATACAGACGAAAACAAAGAAGCGGCAGAGGCATATAAACCTCCGCAATATAGGTGACGGACAGAGTTATCTTTCAGAAGCCTGCACACCCCCTCTACATTGGGATGGGAAGCATAAGATTGTTGCAGTTCAGTTATATTCATTGCTTTGCGCTTTTTCCCCCGGTATTGCCTCTCATAAGGTATCCTACCGAAATAAATTCGGTGCAAAAATACACAAATAATCTTTAGCTTTGACCTGTCGGCAACTATGTTCTCTGAAATAATCTTTCTGCTGTCAGCCTGCACATCCTTCACCTTTTTTCTGTATCGCCCTATTTATCGGGGAAGGCAATGAAACTTCTTTTCCTCCAATTATGAATAACACAGCCTGCACAATCCCTATTCAGGAGTTATATTACACAAAGTTTATCCCCAGCCTGCAGACATGTATCCCAGGGTTTGGTCTGTCTATCCCAAGGCTTGGGATAGACAGACCAAGACTGAAGAGCACTTTTTTCTCCCTATATCTACCCACTTTATCCTTTATACTTCGAAAGTTTTTCTTTAATAGTTTGAATGTTTTCTGTTAATGATTGAAACGGGAATAGCTAAAGATTGAGGCTAAAGTTCAAAGTCAAGCATACGGTTCTTTGATTTAACCTGCATTCCTTATAGTCAGGAGTTAGAAGGAGCTACATAAATGAAAGAGTCGTGGTGCCAGAACTTTGCAAAATCAAGATTTGTGTGAAAATGCTGCCAGATAAAAAAGAAATGTATTACATTTGTTCCCAGTTATAACCCCCATTACCTATAAGTATGCAAACATCAGACAGCATTGTCATCATCCCCACCTACAATGAACGGGAGAATATAGAAAATATCATCCGTGCCGTTTTTGCTCTGAAACATGGTTTTCACATCCTTGTCATTGAAGACGGTTCGCCCGACGGAACGGCTGCCATTGTAAAGACCTTGCAGCAGGAGTTTCCTGAACGCCTCTTCATGGTGGAGCGCAAAGGAAAGCTGGGATTGGGAACAGCCTATATAGCCGGCTTTAAGTGGGCATTGCAACGAGGTTATGAGTATATCTTCGAAATGGATGCCGACTTCAGCCACAATCCCCAAGACCTGCCCCGTCTCTACCGCGCTTGCTCCGAAGAGGGTGCCGATGTAGCCATCGGTTCACGTTATGTGAGTGGTGTGAACGTAGTGAACTGGCCCATGGGACGTGTACTGATGTCTTATTTTGCCTCCAAGTATGTGCGCTTCATCACCGGGCTGCCCATCCACGACACTACAGCCGGATTTGTATGTTACCGCCGCCGGGTATTGGAGACCATCAATCTGGACGGTATCCGCTTCAAAGGATACGCCTTCCAGATAGAAATGAAATTCACCGCCTACAAATGTGGCTTCAAGGTAAAGGAAGTGCCTGTCATCTTCATTAATCGCGAACTGGGCACCTCCAAAATGAACAGCAGTATTTTTGGTGAAGCCGTATTCGGAGTGATTCGGTTGAAATGGAACAGTTGGTTCCATAAATATCCTACCGTAGATAAGGAGATGAAGTGATGGGTGATAGAGTGATAGGGGTTTACTACAAATATTAGGAAGATATGAAAAGAATATTGATACATAACGCTACGATTGTCAACGAAGGACAATCCGTGAAAGGTTCCATAGTGATAGAAGACGGGCGCATTGCAGAGGTACTGACCAACTGGAAACCGCTCTCCGCCCCTTGTGACGAGACCATAGATGCCACCGGATGCTATCTGTTGCCTGGCATCATCGACGACCATGTACATTTTCGCGATCCCGGGCTGACCCACAAAGCGGACATCCTCACCGAAAGCCGTGCGGCTGCCGCAGGTGGTGTGACCTCCATCATGGATATGCCCAATACAAATCCGGTGACCACTACGCTGGATGCCTTGAACGCCAAACTTGATTTGCTGAACGAGAAGTGTATCGTAAACCATTCTTGCTACTTCGGCGCAACAAACGACAATTACAGCGAATTCGGCAAGCTGGACAAGCACCGCGTCTGCGGTATCAAGCTATTCATGGGCTCCAGTACCGGAAACATGCTGGTAGACAAGATGAACAGCCTGCTGAACATCTTCAACGGTACAGACATGCTGATTGCCGCCCACTGCGAAGACCAGGAAACCATCAAGAACAATATTGCCAAGTATAAGGAAATGTTTGCCGGAGAGAATGATATTCCCATAGGCAAGCATCCCTACATCCGCTCTTCGGCAGCATGCTATGCATCCTCTGAACTGGCAGTACGGCTGGCAAGGATTGCCGGTGCACGGCTGCATATTCTGCATGTGTCCACAGCCAAGGAACTGCAACTGTTCAATGACTATTCACTTTCCGAGAAGCATATCACCGCCGAAGCATGCGTTGCCCATCTCCTCTTCACGCTCAGTGACTATCGCACGTTGGGCACACGTATCAAGTGCAATCCTGCCATTAAGAAGCAAGCCGACCGCGATGCCCTGCGTGCAGCCGTCAACTCCGGCCTGATAGACGTTATAGCCACCGACCATGCGCCCCATCTGCTCTCCGAAAAAGAAGGAGGTGCCTTGAAGGCCATGTCCGGCATGCCGATGATACAGTTTTCGCTTGTCAGCATGCTGCAACTGGTAGATGAGGGAATATTCACACTCGAGACCATCGTTGAAAAAATGTGCCATGCTCCCGCACAAATTTACCGCATCAACGAGCGCGGCTATATCCGTGAAGGTTACCGGGCAGACCTTGTGCTGGTACGCCCCGATACCCCGTGGGAAGTGACAGCCGACAAAGTTTTGAGCAAATGCGGCTGGAGCCCATTGGAAGGACATACCTTCAACTGGAAAGTGGAAAGGACTTTTGCCAACGGACATCCCGTTTATAGCGACGGCATGGTGGACGATGCTTATCGTGGCGAGGAACTGAGATTTGGAGAGTGAAGGCTAGGGATTAAGGATTAGGGATGAAATGGGATGAAAAGGACAATATTGGCACT
>ULMC01041666.1_pt1 | contig 13781 bp, 18 predicted proteins | sample 1951541 | NCBI WGS metagenome assembly ULMC01 (sample SAMEA4835539, study PRJEB28245) | human gut metagenome | biome: gut microbiome; material: fecal sample | place: Denmark | collected 2008 | reverse complement strand
CACTCTTGCGGCGGGTGTGGCTCTGAACTGGAACTACATTCTGACTACAATCAAAAATGTTCTGAAAGAAATCGGAATTGCCGCTGGTGGAGCATTAGTTGCACTCGGCCTCATGCTAATTGTGACCGGTGTTGGATTACCTCTCGGTATCGGCCTCCTTTTAGCAGGTGCCGCAACAATGGCCACATCGGTAGCACTAAATTGGGATTTCTTTGCAGATAAAATCCAGCAAATGCTTGACGGCATTACAGCTGTTTTCAAAGGCTTCGTTAATGGAGGACTTGGGTTATTCGAGAATTTCATTAACGGTGTAATTGGTATCGTCAACAATGTTATCAGCTTCATAAACGATCTGGTAGGAATTTTGGGTATTCACATTGATCTTATCCCGGAAGTATCTATCCCAAGACTTGCTACTGGTGGCTTCGTTGATGAAGGCCAGCTCTTTATCGCAAATGAGGCCGGAGCAGAGATGGTCGGTGCCATGGGGCGAAGAACAGTTGTAGCCAATAACGAACAGATTGTGGAAGGTATCTCCGCAGGCGTAACCGTTGCCAATGATGGCGTGATCGCCGCTATCTACGCACTCATGAACCTCATTGAGGACAAGGATTTGTCGGTGTCCATCGGTGATGATGTGATTGGCCGGTCTTATGACCGGTACAGCAGAAACAGAGGTGTCCGTGTGAACAGCGGAGCATTCTCGAACGTTTACTAAGGGGGTAGGGATATATGGCTTCTTTCATCAAGATCAACGGTCGTGATTATCCCTGCCCCCGAAGGGGCTTAGAAATGATGGTCGCTACCATAGTGGACTCTGCCCGGAATGCAAATGCCGTGCTAGTAGGACAGGTAGTAGGCCGTGAACAGCAGAAGTTAAACAATTTGGAATGGGCTTATCTGACTGCGGAACAGTGGTCGGCTATTTTGAAAGAGTTCTCCAATTTCTATGTAACAGTCAGTTACCCGGACATGGTGAACAACACATGGACTACCCGGAAGATGTACCCCGGAGATCGCACCGCAGAGCCATTCCACCTTGACCCTGTGACACAATTACCCATTGACTACATTAACTGTAAGGTCAATCTCATTGACTGTGGTGAACCGCTCTAAGGAGGGATAGGAGCATGAAATCTGTCAGCAACGCTTATAAGGCCAGCATGAAAGCCATGCTCCGAAATCGTTCCTATGTCCGTATCACCTTCGGCAATGTGGACACCACCGCAGCTACGGACGGCGAGTGGGAAAGCAATGGGGCGGCAAGTATCTCTGAATTTGAAACGGTGGATTATGCCTACCAGTATGGAGATACCTATGTGTCTTTAGAGTTGAACCGCTGGGCTTTGGACGGAAAGAGTCTGCTTGTCCCTACCGGGGAAGATGTGCAAGACGGCTTTATTTCGAGCCTCATGAGTGACGCAGAGGGGAATTTCACTACCCCTCCGGTCATTACACGGGAGTTTTCCCTAAAGCACATCTTCCCCGGCCTGACCCTGACCTTTGACACCAGACAGCAGGAATGGCCGCTGGAAGTAACCGCTGATTTCTACCTGAATGGAGAAGTGGTAGACACCCAGACGGTTTCCATTACCAGTGTTCAGACCACGATCAGCACCACGGCTACGGAAGTGGATAAGGTAACAATCACCTTTGACCGGTGCTTGCCCTACCGCAGACCCCGTTTGGAGAATGTGCTTTACGGCCTGAATGTCCAATTCGTGAACAAGGATATTGTTTCCACTCAGCAGAAGCATGATGTTGACCCCCTGAGTCGGAGATTGCCGACAGAAACAATGCAGTTCACGATCTTGGATTATGAACACAAATATGACCCGGACAACCCGGCTGGTATCTACGCCTATGTGGATAAGAATTCTCCCATTGAAATCCAATTCGGCTATGAGTTACCGGACGGCTCTGTGGAGTGGTTGAAGCCGGATAATTATGTGTTGAATGCCAAGCCAAGCGCACAGAACAATCAAGCCATCTTCAACGGCACCGGCCTGATCGGGAGTCTGACCGGAACTTTCTACAAGAGTAAGCTGGGTTCCAAGAGCCTTTACAACATGGCCGAAGAGGTTCTTTTAGACGCAGGGTTGACCTTGACGGAGCAGGGGACAAATCCTTGGGAGATTGATGAAGCCTTAAAGGATATGTTCACTACGGCGGCTCTCCCCATCGACACTCACATGAACTGCTTGCAGCTGATCGCTCATGCGGCTTGTTGCCGCCTCTATACGGACGATGACAATATCATCCATATCAGACCATTCGGAGTCACGGTCATCGGCATATACAACGGCGTATGGGCCGACAACGGCCATGTTTGGTTCAGTGAGTGGGACACGATTGATAAGGGCAACACAGCAGAGAATACCTACGCCACTTTCGAGTTGAACCGGTGGACGCTGGGTGGTGACAGTCAGATCATTCTTCCCGACAGCAATGCCGGTCAGAGAGGTTATATCAGTGAGGCCATGACCGGAGCGGACGGGTCTTTCACAAATCCTCCGGTCTTTACAAAGACCTTCGATGTGCCTCACGATCTCCCGGTCTTGGCAATTCGCTTTGATACGGTACTCAATGAATTTCCCGGTACGGTTCAGGTGAAATATTACCACGATGATACTCTGCTTGATACCCAGACCGCAGCTATTGACTCCGTGGAAGTGTATGTGTCCTCCAATCTGGCAATCGAGTGTACCAAAATTGAGGTGACCATGATCGGGAACCTCCCCTACCGGAGAGGCCGAGTCACAAAGGTCTATTACCGGGAAACTGATTTCACTCTGGACTTTACCTCCATTGGAGAGAACAGCCAGAAGATTTCCAAGATTGACGAGTTGAAATCTGTTTCTGTTGCTCGGTATTCCTACACGGCCTCCAATGACACTTCCACACTTTATGAGGGAACGACCACCGAAACTGAGCTTCATGTTGAGTTCTCTGGTCTTGCACAAGATGTTCAAATCTCTGTATTTGGTGGGACATTGGTATCTTCCAATATCTACGCCAGAGCTGCGGACTTAGTGTTATCCTCCGGCACTAAGACCGTAACGATCACAGGCAAAACACTGACTGAGAATTCGGTGGTCGTTTCCTACCCCGTTGCTCAGTCCGGCGAGATCGACAAGGAGGAAAACCCCCTTATCACCAATGATACGATGTGTCAGGCTCTTGCCAATCATGTAAAGAGTTATCTGCAAATGCGGAACACCTATGAGGCCAATTACCGGGGCAACCCGGAAATGGAAGTGGGTGACATTATCGGTTTGCAGACCCTTTACACTGACGAAATGGACGCTCTTATCTTGGTGGATGAAATCACTTTTGACGGCTCTTTGAGCGGAAAGATGACGGTGAAAGGCTTGATATGAGTGTTATTGACAATCTGATTTTTGACCGAACCCAAGCCGATGTAGACCGTGTATTTGAACTGAAAAACAAAATCTTGACCGGGGGAGGGCTTTCTGCCCTCACCTCGGAAGAGCAGTCCGAATACATGGCCGGGATGAAAGGGGCTTATAACTACACCGATTTCAACCGGATTGGGGAGGCAATCTCCTATCTGGTAGAACGCATGAAAGCCCTGGCTATCTACGATGACAGCATTATCCCGAAGGTGGATTGGGCGGTGGGAGATTGGCCCACGCAGAGTCAGATTTCCAATCTTCTGACCTGTCTGACCAAACTGAGAGCCAAACTCAATCTACCGGCAAATGCCCCTTCTGTCCCTGGGTCTATGGACTACATGACCTATCAACTGGCAAATGACATTGAGCAGTTGCTTTTCATGATCGACAGCAGAGTGACACAAACAACCGCTCCCTTCCCCTACACAGGGGTTCGGTACTGCGGACAATAACAAGGAGGAACATGAAACGCTATGAAAGACACCACCATCAAAGGCAACGGAAAATCCAGTATTATTCGGGCACCTTCCGATATGCCTGCTACCTTCGAGGAATGGAGGCAACAGCTGATCGCCGGAAACGGCTACTTAGATGTTGTTCTAAATACCGACACCACCGGTGCAAACGCCGGTTGTGATGTGGTGGGAACACCTCTGAGTAAAGCAAATCTGCTGGATGACACTACGAAAGCGGCACTGGAACTGGATGGGGCTGACCCCACGGTGAATGACGCTCTCTACGCCCTGAGCCAGAAGGGTTCTCCGGCTGAGTGCCATGTCTATGCCGATAACGGCACCACCGTCACCATGACCAAGGGGGACACTGTTCTTTCCGCTGTGGCCTCTGGTGGAGAAGCCGTTCTCTATCCCGCCGAGCTGGGAGATTGGTCTATCAAATACACCTACGGCGGCTCTCAGAAGACCAAGACCTATACGCTGGAAGTCATTGGCATTGTGTATGTCTACCCCTTCAATATCACGGGCACCTTGGAGCAGACCGATTGGTCTGAAATCGCTCTGTGTTCTCAGTTCGGACAGGCCAAGAATTATTTCTCCGTGGGCGATCAGAAGACCGTCAGCATTAACGGTACGAACTACAAGGTTCAGATTATCGGCTTTGACCACGATCAGTTGACTTCTGGTGGAATGGCCGGTATCACCTTCCAGCTTGTGGACTGCTTCAATCAGACTGCAAACATGAACAGCTCTAACACGAACGCCGGTGGCTGGAACAGTTCTGCCATGCGTAGCCGTATGAGTACCTATCTGGGTCAACTCCCTGCGGCTCTGCGAAATGTCATCAAGACGGTCAATAAGCGGACTTCCGCTGGCAATCAGTCCTCTTCTATCCAGACTACTCAGGATAAGTTGTTCCTGCTGTCTGAGATTGAGATTTTCGGTGCTACCACCTACTCTTTTGCTGGTGAAGGTACTCAGTATGAGTATTATGCCGCTGGAAACACCACGATCAAAAAGGTCAATGGTTCTGCGGACGGCTGGTGGGAGCGTTCGCCTTATAGCGGCTCCACCGGCATTTTCTGCTATGTGAGCTACTCGGGTGGCGCCAACTATGGCGCCGCCAGCGACTCGAATGGTGTGTCCTTCGGCTTCTGCGTTTAATCTGTCATCCACAAAAATCCCGCCCCGGAAGGGGCGGTGTAGGAGGGTAAAATGTCAGTCCCAAAATTTATGCGGGGAGAAAGCAATGTGCAGTTCATTGAAACCGCAAGGAGATTGGAACTTCACGCTTTCTCCGTAGTCACCAAAGCACCGAAAAGGTACGGCCCATACCTTCTCTATCCGATCATGCACCTGTGTTCTACGGTTCATGACGAGGTGAGAGCGGCCAATAACATCTACCCCACAAACAAGCATGAAGCACAAATGTGCCGGGACTGTCTTACCAGAGCCAATATTGCCCTGCAAAACCTCAGTCCGAAGTTAGCCCTTCTCTATGACGCTATTCTCCAAAACCCAGAAAAGTACCCTTGGATTGACCACGCTATTCAGGAGTTCGGAGAGTATATCGTAGATGAAGCCAAGCTGATTTCCAGTGTGAAGAAATCTGATCGGAAAAGGTATAAAGACCTTCCTGATTAGTTTTCTCTAATATGGGTCAAGTCCTGTTAAACCTTGCCTGTTCTGCGAACAACTGGTGGGAGCGTTCGCCTAATAGCGACAACACCAACAATTTCTGCAATGTGAACAACTCGGGTAACGCCAACAATAACAACGCCAGCAACTCGAATGGTGTGTCCTTCGGACTCTGCAACTTCGTATAGGTCAGTCGTAGTAACCCCATTGGGTGAAATCAGTACCTTTTGCAGAGGGAGGACTTGTACCCTGCCTATTGGCTAAAACTTCCGGGCACATCGTTTGAAATGCGCCCTCCCCGAAAGGGGCACTCCGATGTAATCAGCCGGACGCTTCTTGCATGGTGAGTGATTGTACGGTAGCTCATTTCATGGCTGGTATTACTACGCAGTTAGAACCCGTACCCCACAATCATACTGTACGGAGGGAAATCTTTTTCATGACCAGTGCGGAGAGAAGAGAAATCCGTTATCAAAGAAGAAAGGCCAAACGGGAAGAGGCTCGCAGAAAGCGAAGTATGGCCTGTGGGGATTTTGAAGAGGTCTTTTCTTTTCGACACCTATATCTTTCGGGAAAGAAGTGCTGTAAAGGTGTTTATTGGAAATCTTCTACACAACGCTATATCGGCAATATCATCCCGAACATTGCCCTGACAGCGAGATCGCTGAACGAGGGTAATTTCTACCACCGTGGCTTCCATGAGTTCACCATCATGGAGCGTGGTAAGAAACGGTATATCCGCTCTGTCCATATCACAGAACGGGCCGTGCAAAAGTGCCTGTGCGATTACTGCATTGTTCCGATTTATTCATCTTCTTTCATCTATGACAACTCGGCCAGTTTGAAACACCGTGGTATGGACTTCGCCCTGCGGCGTATGATCTGCCACTTGCAGAAGCACTATCGGAAACATGGTCTGGCCGGTGGCATTCTGATTTTTGACTTCAAGAGTTATTTCGATGAAGCACCACATGACCCCTTAGCTGCGGAAGCAAAGCGGCGGCTCCATGATGACCGTGTACGCTCCCTGCATGACAGCTTCATTGCGGATTTCGGGCCAGTGGGCTTAGGGCTTGGAAGTCAAATCTCTCAGACAAATGCCCTGCTTCTTCCAAGTCCGATTGACCACTATTTCAAGGAAAAACTTCGTATTAAAGGCTACGCCCGGTATATGGACGATGGATATGCCATTCATGAGGACATTGATTTTCTCAGAACCGAAGGAATGTTTGGGCTGGAAGAGATGACCCGGAAGTTAGGTCTGCGGCTAAATTGGAAGAAAACTCGGGTTATTCCGCTGGCTGATTTCTACCGGTGGTTGAAGACCAAATTCATTCTCACCTCGAGCGGCAAGGTCATTTTGAAGATGAACCCTGACTCTACCAAGATCATTCGGCGTAAGCTGCGAACCTTTCATGGAAAGTGGGAAAGAGGTGAGATGACGGTTGCGGACATTCGGAGTTCCGTAGAGAGTTATCACGGGCACATGAAGCGAGGAAACAGTTTTAAGGTGCGAGAGAACACCAATCAGTATTTCAAATCCATGTTCGGCTTCTATCCGAACAAGAAAGGCTGGGAAAGAAATGTATCGAATTCTCAAAGATGGAACACCTCTGGCAACGGTGACAACCCCTGTGTGGGTCAAAATGCAGAACAACGGGTGCTTCGGCCTATGTCCGGAGGAACAGGCCCACGGCATTGTGATCGAGGGGTCTGTGTACCACATTGAGGGTAGGAGCGAACTGGAAGGAAAAGAAACCGTGAGCGTGACCACGATCAGCGAGGTTGCCTACCAGAAGGAGCAAGAGGCCATTCTTAAAGGCAAGGCAGAACAGGCCGATGTGGACGCTATTGCGGCGGCAATCGAGAGGGGGTTATCTCTGTGAACGAGAAAATGTTGAACGCTCTGTCCAGTGCAATTTATATGTCCCGGCTCATGCTGGAAGGGAAACAGGTTGAGGACGATGACCAGAAGATCAGGGCTTCCGGGCTTTACCTCGATTGGGTGAAGGGAAATCACACTGTCGGAGAAATTTTCAACACCCATGCCGGGGACGGCCTTGGCTCTGAATGGGAGCAGACCTGGGAGTGTTTTCAGGCTTACGACAATGCGGTGTACCCGGACATTGTTCCCGGAAATGCCGCATGGTACACCTTCAACCGGCCTCTGCATGGCAAAAGCCCGGACACGGCCCGTCCCTATGTTCCTGTCCAGGGCGCACATGATATGTACCGCCAGGGAGAGTTTATGGTATGGACGGACGGGAATATCTACGAGTGTATTGACCCGAATGGGACTGCTTATAGCCCCGGAGATTACGCCGCAGCTTGGCAGAAGTGGGAGGGCTGATAATGGAGGCTATCATTGTCGCACTTGTTTCTGGTGGGATTACTCTGGTGGGAGTCTTGATCGCCAACAGTAAAACTCAGGCCGTTATGGACACCAAACTGGAAGAGTTGACCCGTGAAGTCCGGGAACACAACAATTTTGCCAAGCGAATGCCCGTGGTGGAGGAACAAATTAAGGTCATCAATCACCGGATTTCTGACTTAGAAGAGTTCCACAAGCCCGATTGACTGAAATAATTTAGTGTACTCACAAAACAAATTTAGTGCATTTTGGTGAGTTTGGTGATAAATCTAAGGCTTTTGCAGTAAAGTCCTCTATATATTGCGTTCTATAAGGGAGTTTATACACGAAAAATGAAAAATGGGCGGTAAAATCGCCCTCAATCCCTTGTGGCACAATGGTTTGCAGTAGTGGCGGATTTATCACTAAATTCTTCACCAAACAAGAAAGGAGAACATTATGGAAAACATCATCAAGCGTCTGTCCACTCTGCTGTCCGTCAAGAGTCTGGTGACACTGGCTCTTACCGCTGTGTTTGCGTACATGGCGTGTACCAATCAGATCAGTCAGGACTTCATGACCATCTATGCGGTCATCATTGCGTTCTACTTCGGTACTCAGAGCCAGCGCACACAAGACCTGCTGGACAGTGCAGGGAAGGAGGAATAATCCATGATGAAAGCAACTGAATTGGTCAGCAAGGCCATTGACATTGCGAAGAACTACAAGACGCTGTATGTCATGGGGTGCTTCGGTGCCCCCATGACTGCGGCCAATAAGAAGCGGTACACCACCAATCACTCCTACAACAAAGCTGCGGCTCGGGTGAAGATGATTAACGCCGCTTCTGAGGACACCTTTGGTTTTGACTGTGTGTGTCTTATCAAGGGTATCTTATGGGGCTGGAATGGCGATAAGAACGCCACCTATGGCGGTGCCAAGTATGCCTCCAACAATGTCCCCGATATTGGGGCAGACAGCATGATTAAGAAGTGCCCTGACGCTTCTACCACCGGATGGGACAGCATGGAAGTCGGTGAGGTGGTGTGGACTACCGGCCATATCGGTATCTACATCGGTGACGGTCTGGCTGTCGAGTGTACGCCCAAGTGGAAGAACTGTGTGCAGATCACCGCTGTTGCCAATATCGGCTCCAAGAGCGGCTACAACGCCCGGACATGGAAGAAGCATGGTCATATCCCCTATGTGGAATACAGCGGCCAGACGGAGGCTCCTGTGCCCGATAAGGACACTCCTTCTACTCCCGCTTCCGGCAAGGAGGTTAAGGCTACCGGTGTGGCTACCGGCTTTGACAAATCTCTGGCCGGGACTTACACCGTGACCGCCGCAAGCGGCCTGAATGTACGGAATGCAGCTGGAACGAACAACAAAGTGCTGGTGGCTATTCCCAAGGGCACAAAGGTTCAGAACTACGGCTACTACACTCTGGTAGGCGGCGTGAAGTGGCTGTATGTGAAGTTCACCTACAACGGCGTAACCTATATCGGATTTGCGTCTGCGTCCTACTTGAAGAAGTGAGGTCGAGATCATGAGCGGCAAGCGAGTAGCCAAGAAGCCTAAGAAGAAAATCAAGAAGAGAACCCTCTTCACGGTTTTCTCCATGTTCAATCTGTTCTGGTACACCGTGGCCGTTCTGATTGCCAATTTCCACGATCACATGATTTCCTCAGAATTGACCGTGGCATGGTTCTCAGCGTGGACGGTGGAATTGGCTCTTCTGTTTGGTATCAAGATCAAGGACAAGTCTTCTTCTGAGGATGACGCTATGGGGTGATAGAATGCAAGTGCTGACAGACCTGACATTGGACAAGCTGATAAATCTGTATGTCGGTGTTGTGACCCATGATAAGAAGCAACTCATTGAATGGGATGACCACCGGAGAACCCCGCTCTATGAGTTGAAGAAGAGAACCTTGGCTCAGGACACCATGATACTCGGGGCGCTTCGATGTGCCAAGGCTAACGGATTTACCGGCGAAGAGGGTTGACCCCATTTAAGAGTCGAACTTTTTCGATGGAGAGTCGAACCCCAAAATAGGCAAAAAGAGGACACTCCCTGCCATTTACGGCAAGGAGTGTCTTTTTGTTTGAACGAAAATCGTCCCCCATACAAAGCAGGGTTCGGATTTGCGCTCAATGGTGGACTCTGACCCCTCAAATCCGAACCCCTTCCCAGAAGAAGGAGAAACCCGGTATGTCTTGTTTTTACAAGAGGTCAGATTGTATGCGGTAGTGATACGAAAGCCGTCAGGCTCGTCCCAGACCGTGACAGAGTTCACTATAAGGTCAATGATAATTCTTCTGAACCCTTCATCTTCCAGGTTACCACCCTTGAACTTCTCAAGCCAGAATATGATTTGTTCCCGATCAATCCGGCACACATACTTTTCTTCTTCCTCCAATAGACGGAGGATTTTCTTTTTATCTTTTTCCAGCTCTACAAGACGCTCCATCAGAGAGTCAGAAGCAATTCCTTTTTCAATGGCCTTTGTGATGTTGGCAATACCACTCTCTATCTCTTTCTTTCGCTCAGTCAGTTCAGGGATACGGGTATTTTCTTTCAAGTCTTGATCTGTCTGAGCCATAGCCATATCAGCCAATTCTTCAATGACTTCATCGGTCATGAGTTCCATTGCGTCCTGAGCAACAACCTGTTCTATCCATTCTTTCTTCAAGGGACGCTTGTCGCAGGAATGATGACGCTTCCTGGAATAACAGGTGTAGTAGTTATGAATGGCTCCCGTTTTGCTGGTTCCGCTTTCCCCGTTCATAGACCCTCCACAATGGCCGCAGAAGAGCTTTCCGGCCAAGAGGTAATCCACCTTAGCTTTGCCCCTTGCCGGGGCTTCTGCGTTGACTGAGAGCCTACGAGATACCGTTTCAAATAGTTCCTTGTCAATGATGGCCGGAACACCACCCTCAATACGAATATCACGGTAAGTGTAAACTCCAATATACCTTTCGTTTCGGAACATGGACTTAAAGCTGTTTCGGTTGAATTCAGCACCTTTGGCTGTTCGATAGCCTTTGGTATTAAACATACGGCATATTTCAGCAACAGTCTCTCCGTTGGCATATAGCTGAAAGGCTTCCTGTACGATATGAGCTGTGTTCGGGTCAACAACGAGCTTGTGATCCTCAATCTTGTAGCCGAGAGGAACATGACCACCAATGCTGTGACACTTCAAGGCAGATTCTCTCATTCCCCTGGTGATCTTTTGTGAGAGGTCAGCGGAATAGAATTCAGCCATACCTTCCAGAACAGCTTCAAGAATGATACCTTCCGGCTTTTCGGAGATAGCTTCTGTGGCTGAGATTACACGAACACCATTTTTCCTGAGTCGGAATTTGAATAAGGCACTGTCTGTTCGGTTCCTGGCAAATCGGTCTAACTTCCACACTACAACATACTTCCAAGGTTTCTTCTCGCTGTCCCGTATCATTTCTTGGAAGTGAATACGCTTCTCTACATCTTTCCTGGCGGTTGTGGCCCGGTCAACATAGATGGCAGCTATACGGTATCGGTTTACTTTACAGAAGGAACGGCAGTCCCGAAGTTGGCCCTCAATGGATTGTTCACGCTGTCTTTCAGAGCTGAATCGAAGATATAGAGATACATCGGTATCCCCCTCAAAAAGAGTGCTGGGGTCTTGTCGGAATTGGTCTATTTCCTCTTCGGTCAGCATGGACAGGTCAATGGGGAATTTTTTCATAGCGTTTTTCTCCACTCACTCAGATCAATAACTTTAGCCGATAGCAGACTTTTCCGTAGAGTCTGTTTTTTCTTTTGCTGTTCTGTCAAATTCATTCATAGCGCATTGGATAATACGCAGCTTTCCTTCTGCATCACAAAATGAAAAATAACGGAGTAAGCGTTCTTCCAATTCAGACGCTTCGGAAACACTGACCTTGCCTAAAAGATGATCGACTGAAATATCAAGGAATTCGGCAATTTTGGTAAGCCGTTTCAAGTAAGAATTGCTCGATTTATTTTTCCAGTTTGTGAACATTTGTGAACTGACATTGAGATATTCACATAAATCTTTCTGTTCAATTTCCTTGTATTCCAGACAAGCAACAATGTTGTCGAGAATTGCTTGCTCTTCTGGAGTTCGGTTTACCTTTTTCATTGTACGGACACCTCCTAAAAATAAATCAACAGAAATTGTTGATATGCTATTGACAACAACAGAAATCGTTGATATACTCATAACAACAACGAAAGTTAGAAAACAGGCAATAGTAATCCGAGGGGTCAGATTCCTCTTCTTAAAAAGGAATCCGGCTCCTGTGTCAAAAGGAAATCTCGAATGCTTATTGGTCTGTGGCAAGTTCAGTATAGCATAAGAGAGTTTCCCTTGCAAGGATAATTTATAACTTTTGTTGTAAATCGAATGAAGGGAGGTAACACGATGGGAGCAACCCCCACCCCTCGCCCCTATTGGACACCTGACGCACCTGTGGTACGGCTGAGTGAGCCTGAGCGTACCAGCATTGCGGAGCAGATCAGAACCCTTGTGGAGGGTTTCAGTCTGACCTACACATGGCTCATTCGGCAGTTGTCCGATGAAGGACTGATGACCGACAAGTTTGAAATGTCGGCAACACTGGCCGGTGTCCGTACCGGTAGCAAGGCGGACGAAATTCTTCGCCGTTCCCTTTCTATTCTGAGAGAGTATCAGGAGCGCATGGGGCCGTGTAAGGAGCCATGAGCGTGTTTGTACCAGAGGTGCAAGCTCAGGCCAGAGCCGCAAGCCTGTTGCTGGTTCAGAGAGTCCGGGAGTATTTCACCGATGAAGGGCACCGGAAAGAGTTTGAGGACTGGTACAGACAGAGAACCGGCAAAGAGTACACATGGAAGAAGGTAACAGAATGAGAAAGTTTTTCGGAGTCTTGGCATTCCTCTCGTTTTTCTGGCTCTACGGAACAATCGGAGCCGTGGAACAGAATATGCTATCCCTTGGCACCGGGACAATTCACATGGTTTTAGCCTTGACCTGTTTCTATGTGTTCTGCAAATTGGCCGGAGCCTTTTACCCCACGCAGAAAAAGAAAAGCCGCTTCCGGTGTAGCAGACCGGAGAACGGCAAGCATAAATGCTCAATTTGATTATAACACGATGTTTGAAAATTGAAAAGGAGATTTTCACATGAATAAGAATGTATTTTCCCAGCTTGCAGCTGAGTTTGACCGCATGGAGCGGACGATCAATTACCAGAAAGAAGTCATTGCCTCCATGCAGAAGCCTCCTGTTTGTCCCTGTTGCAAGGTTCCCGCTGATGGCCGGATTTACGGTATTCTTGATCTTCCGAAGATGAAACTGGACGATTGCTCTTGGGCTGAGATTGATATGTACGGCAAGAGCGGAATGGCCGATAAGGTGTTCGCTTTAGGTGATACCAAGACGGTACAGCTGAAAGACGGCACCACCATTCATGTCCGTATCATCGGTTTCAATCACGATAAGAACAAGAACAACATCGTTCTCCCGATCAGCTTTGAAACGGTGGAAACCCTCAATGATGATTTTCAGATGAACCCGGAATACACGAACAAGGGTGGTTGGCAGAATTCTCAGCTCCGCAAGATGTTGAACAATTCCATCATCGAACTGCTTCCTGACGATTTACTCAGTGTCATCAAACCTTGCTTGAAGGAAACCTGTCTGGGCGGTGGTAGTCAGAAGATCGGGATGACCTCTGATCCTCTGTTTATCCTCTCCGAGCAGGAGATTTTTGGCCGGAAGATTTACTCTATCGGCGGAGAAGGCAAGTGGTATGACTGGTATCGTCAGGAGAATACCGAATACGGGAAGTGCAAGCAGAACGGTGAGCGGGATTGGCGGTGGGAGCGTTCGCCGTATAGCGACGGCCCCAGCAGTTTCTGCGGTGTGAACGGCTC
>ULMC01046174.1_pt1 | contig 14043 bp, 10 predicted proteins | sample 1951541 | NCBI WGS metagenome assembly ULMC01 (sample SAMEA4835539, study PRJEB28245) | human gut metagenome | biome: gut microbiome; material: fecal sample | place: Denmark | collected 2008 | reverse complement strand
CTTCCGATCTCAGCTATAACTGCAAGAGCAGAAGTCATGGACGCTGCTCCCGCAGGTACTATCGGTGGTACATTCTGTGGAAACCCACTTGCATGTGCGTCAGCCCTTGCAGTTATGAAGGTTATGAAGAGAGATGACTATGCAGGCAAAGCAAGACATATCGGTGAGGTTGTTACAAAGCGTTACAAAGAGCTTCAGGAGAAATATCCTGTTATCGGTGATGTAAGAGGTCTTGGAGCAATGATCGGAATAGAGTTCGTTACAGACAGAGAGACAAAGGAGCCTGCTACAAAGCTTGTGGCAGATATCATTCATAATGCTATGCAGAAGGGACTTCTTCTTGAAAGCTGCGGTACAGCAAGCAACACCATAAGATTCCTTGCACCGCTTACCATGACAGAAGAGCAGATGGAGAGAGGTCTTGAGATATTTGAGGAGTCTATCAAGGAAGCACTTGAAGCGTAAGGACAGGAGGAACGATTATGGAGCAGAAATCAAAATTTGACAAGGTAATGGGAGCCTGGGACATCCTGGTCATCGCCTTCGGTGCCATGATCGGATGGGGCTGGGTAATAAACTCCGGCGACTGGATCACCACAGCGGGATTCATGGGATCCATAATTGCAATGCTGATAGGCGGTTTAATGGTATTCTTTGTAGGTCTTACATACGCAGAGCTTACATCAGCGATGCCACAGTGCGGTGGTGAGCATGTATTCAGCTACAGGGCAATGGGTCCTACAGGTTCATTTATATGTACATGGATGATCGTGCTTGGATATGTGGCTACTTCAGCATTTGAAGCAACAGCCCTTCCGACAGTTATCACATATCTGTTTCCTGATTTCAATCAGGTATATCTTTATACCATTGCAGGAAAGGATATCTACCTTACAACCATCATCTTAGGTGTAGGTGTTGCGGTACTTATCACATGGGTAAATATCAAGGGTGCCAAGACGGCAGCCATGCTCCAGACAATACTTACGGCAATAATCGCCCTTGCAGGTATATTACTTGTTGTAGGCTCGGCTGTAAATGGCGATGGCAGCAATATCAGCGGACAGATCTGGGAGGCAGGCACAGGAAATACTTTAGGAAGTGTATTCAAGGTTGCATGTATGACTCCGTTCCTGTTCATAGGATTTGATGTAATCCCACAGGCAGCAGAAGAGATAAATGTGCCATACAAGAAGGTCGGTAGGATCATGTTACTGTCAATTATTCTGGCAGTTGCGTGGTATCTCCTTATAATATTTGCAGTTTGTTATATAATGCCACAGAGTGCCATAGCAGAAGAGATGGCGTCCCAGAACGGACTTGTATCAGTTAAGGCGATCGAGATAGCATTTAACTCTCCGCTTATGGGCAAGGTGCTTATAATCGGCGGTCTGTGCGGAATAATCACATCCTGGAATTCATTCCTTATGGGTGGCAGCCGTGCACTTTACTCAATGGGTGAGTCCCTTATGATACCTAAGTTCTTCGGTAAGCTTGGAAAGAATAAGACACCTGTTGCAGCTATCATATTATGTGGTATAGCCTGCTGTGCGGCTCCATTCTTTGGAAGAGGAGTACTGGTATGGCTGGTTGACGCAGCGTCATTTGGCTGTGTTATCGCTTACATGTTCGTGTCAATTTCATTCTGTATCCTTCGTAAGAAGAGACCTGATATGGACAGACCTTACAAGGTAAAGGCAGGTAAGTTCGTAGGTGTAATGGCGGTTATCATGGCTGGTTTCATGACACTTCTCTATATCGTGCCGGCGTCATTTTCGGCAGCTCTTATATGGCAGGAGTGGGTAGTTGTAGGTATATGGCTTGTGCTTGGTGTATTCTTCTTCTTGTACTCAAAGCGCAAATATGGTGATGAATTTGGACGTGACATATTTATTGTGGATGAGGCAAAGACTGAGGACGCATACACAGGCGACAGCTCAGTATACGACGAGAAGCATATAGGAAGACACTTCGTGGTTACAGTTGGCTGTGAGTACGGAAGCGGCGGTCCGGAGATCGCGAAAATGGTTGCTGACCATTTCGGAGTTGCGTATTATAATAGAGATCTGGTAGATAAGGTTGTTGAACAGATCGGTGTAGACAAGGGTCTTGTAGAGGAGGCCGATACCAAGATCGGTGTAAGATATGCATTTGACACTTCATATGGTGTAAGATATGCAAATCTTTCAAACCGAGTTATAGACGCCCAGTTCCAGGCGATACATGATTTCGCAGACAAGTCCTCGTGTGTTATCGTAGGACGAAGCAGCGATTACATCCTGAAGGACAGAGATGATGTGTTAAACGTATTCATCTATGCACCTGAGGAGGATGAGATTGCAGCGGTAATGAAGGAAAAGGGCATGAGCGAGCACAATGCAAGAGAAGAGTGGGAGTATGTAGAGAAGTCACAGCATGCAAGACATGCATACATTACAGGAAAGAAGCGTGGCGACAGACATACAAGAGATATCCTGCTTAACAGCAGTCTCCTTGGCTGGGACAAGACAGCCGATGTGATAATCGACCTTGTAGAACGCAGATACGATATAGATGAAGAGGCTCTTAAGAAGGAGGCATAACCTGTAATGAAGGGATTTTCAATAAAGACAGAGATAGAAGAGTATGATACATTTGCAGAATTTGCAAATGTAGCCGGTCTTTCGGCAGAGGATCTGGTGTTATGCGGAGAGCATACCTACGACAGATATATAGCACCGCTTGGTACCGGTGTACAGACCTTATTCAGGGAGAAATACGGTACCGGCGAGCCTACAGACGCTGCGGTTGACGCCATAATAGATGCCTTAAGGGCTAAGAAATTCAACAGGATAATCGCTGTAGGCGGTGGAACTGTTATAGATATAGCCAAGGCTGTGGCTGTGGCAGGACCTGAGGATAAGGTTGATGATCTGTATGACAATGTAGCTTTTCTTAAGAAGTATCATCCCCTTATCATTGTTCCTACCACCTGTGGTACAGGAAGTGAAGTTACAAATATTTCAGTTATAAACCGTGTGAGCAAGGGCGTGAAGATGGGACTTGCGGCGGATGCAATGTATGCGGACAAGGCAATAATGATCACAAATATGCTGGAATCCATGCCATACAAGGTATTTGCCACATCTTCAATAGACGCAATGGTGCACAGTGTTGAGTCCTTCTTAAGTCCAAATGGCTGCAGCATATCAAGGATATTCTCCACAGAGGCATTAAAGACCATAATCACCTGTTGGAGCAAGGCAGTAGCTGCCGGCGGCGGGGACGCATGGAAGACCTATGCTGCTGATTTCTTAAAAGCTTCAAACTGGGCAGGACTTGGATTTGGTTATGCGGGCTGTGCTGCGGTACATGCCTGTGCATATCCTCTTGGCTCTGTATATCATATTCCACATGGACAGAGCAATCAGTTGATGTTCGCTTCTGTTATGAAGAAGTACAAGGAGCTGAAACCGGTAGGAAGGATAAATGACCTGGAGAAGGTCATAGGAGATACTCTTCAGGTAAAGCCGGAGGAGGCACTGGAGGCTTTATACTCCCTTATGGATAAGGTGTTAAAGTGTGAGCCTTTAAAGAATTTCGGAGTTAAGGAAAGTGACCTTCCGGTATTCGCACATGATGTGATCGGAACTCAGCAGAGACTTCTTAAGAACAATTATCTGCCGCTTACAGAAGAGCAGGTGCTTGATATATATAAAGCGGCTTTCTAGTATATTCTGATATGTGACAAAATGAATAAAACTTCGGTGTAAATAGCCGGATTTTGCAGCATGACGCAGTGACTGATCATATGTCACTGCGTTATCTTTTGTTATGGCAACGAGTCAAGTGCAACATGCTTGCATGATTGCATTTGACGACTGCTAATCAGCGGATAAAACTCGCAAAGCGTGTTTTATCGATGTGTTATAATATCTGTTAGGATAATAAGAGGGTGGCATGTTTTATATGAAAACTTGACATGCACCGTCGGAGGAGGATAAAAGTATGGCAGGTAACACAAAGAGAAAGAATAAACGTGGACTTGCTTTTGTGAGTATTTTTCTGTTGTTGATATTAGCAGCGGCAGGTGGAGTTTCCTCAGATAAGAATAAGGATAATACCACAGGAACCACAGAGGCTGTAGCTACAAGCGAGATCACCACAGAGGCATTTGCAGGGAATGACCGGGATGTGGCAAGGCAGCCGGCGGATACATTAAGTGGTAAGGATGATAATTCGGATATTTCCGGTGATGGATCGGGCAGTGATGTTGTGGCCCCAACCACCGAGAGTGACAGACCGGCCTTTGTTGCTGTTCCGGCTGATAACAGTGAGGCCTATGCCATTATCAATGACAATATGCCGGGATTTTCCGATGAGGACAAGAAGTCCACGGAACCATTTGAGGAGTACAGTGAGCTTGATGAACTTGGAAGATGTGGTGTGGCATATGCAGATATCTGCAAGGAGCTGATGCCTGCAAAAGAGCGTGGAGAGATAGGACAGATCAAGCCCAGCGGATGGCATACGGTTAAATACAATGGCATTGTGGATGGGAATTACCTCTACAACAGATGTCATTTGATCGCATACCAGTTGGCAGGTGAGAATGCAAATGAGAAAAACCTCATAACCGGAACCAGATATCTTAATGTGCAGGGCATGGTGCCATTTGAGGATCAGGTTGTCCAGTATGTGAAGGACACCGGAAACCATGTGCTTTACAGGGTTACACCTTATTTTGAGGGGGATAATCTTGTGGCAAATGGCGTTCAGATCGAGGCATGGTCGGTTGAGGATGAAGGCTCAGGTATATGCTTCAATGTGTTCTGTTATAATGTGCAGCCGGGGATATACATTGATTATGCCACCGGCGACAGCGAGATATCACCTGATTACACAGGAGAAGTGGACAACAGCGGGGATAATTCCGGTTCAGACAGTGGGGATGCCAGTGGTTCATCCCGGGAAAATGCAGATGGAAGGACTTCAGAAAACACTGAGGCAATCACGGAGAATAATAGTGGTAACGAGCAGGAGTATATCTTGAATACCAACACTAAGAAGATACACAGACCATCATGTTCCAGCGTGAAGCAGATGAAGGAGTCAAATAAAAGGAGTTACACAGGTTCTCTTGATGACCTGTTAAATCAGGGCTATGGGCCGTGCAAGAAATGCATGTAATTTCTTTTGCAGTAATAATTAAAAAAGCGTTGACATATAATATGCAGTATGATATTAGTAGATTATCAAAAAAGGGAGTAGTTGCATACACCTATGGTGTGTGTTCTGGTTTTCGTCAGGACGTCTGATTGGACAGTGCCTATAGCTGTTATTCAGACCGGGGATCAGATAGCAATAGATCTGTTAAACAAGACTTTTTGTGTACATTTATTGTGCACAAAAGGTCTTGTTTTTTTGTTATAGCAACGAGTCAAGTGCAACATGCTTGCATGATTGCATTTGACGACTGCTAATCAGCGGATAAAACTCGCAAAGCGTGTTTTATCGCTGGGCAATAAGCCGTCAGGCGAGATGACATATATTGCACAGATCGAGTAGGAGGAGCCTACTCGATTTATAGCAACTGCTTTCTTAACATAAAAACAAGACGGAAAGGAGAAGTCTATGAAAGAAATTTATCAGCAGACAAAAGGGGAATTATTTAAGGAATATGGGGATCCGGGAGGATTGACCACAAGTAGGGCACAGGAGCTGCTTGAGAAATATGGTGAGAACCTGTTAAGGGAGAAGAAAAAGAAAAGTATATTCAGCATATTTCTGGGACAATTTGCCGACCTTTTGGTGGTTATTCTTGTGGCGGCAGCAGTGGTGTCCATGTTTTCGGGAAATGTGGAGAGTACTATAGTAATATTTGCAGTTCTTATAATGAATGCAGTGCTTGGAACCATCCAGTATGTTAAGGCGGAGAAGTCGTTAGCGGCACTTAAGAACCTGTCGGCACCCCACGCCAGAGTCATACGAGACGGAATGAAGCAGGAGATCCCGGCTTCTGAGGTGGTGCCGGGGGACATATTGCTTCTGGAAGCAGGAGACATGGTGGCGGCAGACGGCAGGATAATAAGCAATCATTCTCTCCAGGTAAATGAGAGCTCACTGACGGGAGAATCCACAAATGTTGATAAGCTTGAAGGGATTATATCAGAAGAAGTTCCCCTTGGAGACCGGGTAAATATGGTGTTTTCAGGAAGCCTTGTCACCTACGGAAGAGCTGAGGTGCTGGTGACTGCTACGGGAATGGCAACGGAGATGGGACGCATAGCATCTCTAATGAATGATACAGAGGACAGAAAGACTCCCCTTCAGGTGAGCCTTGATAATTTCAGCAAGAAGCTTGCCATACTTATAATGGTGATCAGTGGAGTAGTATTTGCACTGAGGATATGGCAGGGAGAGACCATTCTTTCTTCCCTTATGTTTGCTGTAGCACTGGCTGTGGCGGCAATCCCTGAGGCACTGGGTTCAATAGTGACCATTGTTCAGGCTATGGGCACAAGGAAGATGGCTGAGGACAATGCCATAATCAAGGAACTTAAGGCGGTGGAAAGTCTTGGCTGCGTGTCCGTTATCTGCTCGGATAAGACAGGAACCCTGACCCAGAACAGGATGACTGTGAAGGATGTGTATATTGCCGGACAGTGTATTAAGCCGGAGGAGATAAATGAGGGAACAAGGGCACACAGATATCTGTTGTATAATGCCATACTTAACAATGATTCCGGTATATGCAGTGGTGAGGATGTGGGAGATCCAACGGAGACCTGCCTGCTCCATATGGCAAGAAAAACAGATATTTCTTGTGGAAATCCTGGAGAAAATCCGGAGGAAGACATCAGAAAAATGATCCCCAGACTTGAGGAGCTGCCCTTTGATTCTGACAGGAAGCTTATGAGCAGCAAGTATGTCATAGAGGGAACACCTACGGTATTTACCAAGGGAGCGGTTGATGTGCTCATTGGCAGAGTGGAGAATATCATGGACGGTCAGGAAGTGAGACCGATGACAGATGATGACAGAGAAGCAATAAAGAAACAGAACAGAGCTTTTTCTGAAAATGGCATGAGGGTTCTTGCATTTGCATATAAGGAATGTAACGAAGATGAGAAGCTGTGCATGGACAGCGAATATGGATACACATTTACAGGGCTTGTGGCAATGATAGATCCTCCAAGGGATGAAGCGGTAGAGGCTGTGGCAACTGCTATCGGTGCAGGAATAAAGCCGGTGATGATAACCGGAGACCACAAGGTTACAGCTACTGCCATAGCCAGGCAGATAGGTATATATAGAGATGGAGATGTGGCAGTTACCGGACAGGAGCTTAGCAATATGTCGGATGATGAGCTGGATAGTAAGCTTGCCCACATATCTGTATATGCCAGGGTGTCTCCGTCAGATAAGATCAGGATAGTTGATGCATGGCAGCGGAAGGGCAAGGTTGTGGCCATGACCGGTGACGGTGTTAATGACGCTCCGGCTCTAAAGAAAGCTGATATTGGGGTTGCCATGGGAATTACAGGAACCGAGGTATCCAAGGACGCTTCTGCCATGATACTTTCGGATGATAATTTCGCAACTATTATAAAGGCAGTGTTAAATGGGCGTAATGTCTACAGGAATATTATGAATGCAATACTTTTCCTGTTATCGGGTAATCTTGCAGCTATATTTGTGGTGCTGTTCTGTTCAGTTATGGCGTTACCGACACCTTTTGAACCGGTGCATCTGCTGTTTATAAATCTGCTTACGGACTCACTTCCGGCACTTGCCATAGGCATGGAACCATCAGACAGAAATCTGCTTAAGAACAAGCCAAGGGATCCTAAAAAGGGAATTTTAAACGGAAGATTTTGCGGAAGGCTGGCTTTGTATGGCATTCTTATTGCCATTGCTACACAGACTGCGTTTTATATAGGACGTGGGGAAGCAGCAAGTACAATGGCTTTTGCAACTCTGACTCTTGCAAGGCTGTTCCATGGCTTTACATGCAGAGGGGAGAAGTCAATATTCAAGCTCGGATTAAGGAGCAACAAGTGGAGCAACAGGGCATTTGCCGCAGGAGTGGTACTGCTGGCGGCGGTTATATTAATACCTGCAATGCGTGGGCTTTTTATGGTGACGGGGCTTACGGGGACTCAGTTAATGTGGATCGTTGGACTTGCATTTGCCCCTACATTGGTCATTCAGATGATACGGGTTATCAGGGAAGCCCGGTAAGATATTCCTGAAAATGGAAATAAAAAGTTACAAAGTATAAAGTTTATGATAAAATCTAGAAGCAGGCCGTGATGAGCTGACATTGATAAAGGATTGTGTCAGGTTTTATATGAAAACCTGACCTGCAGCGTCAGCCCTTTGCCGAAGGAGAATTGATGTTCAAAGGAGGTGGACTCTATGGCAGAAAGGTTAAAAAGAAATGCAGTGATAAAGAGTAAGCGATTTTTATGTGCAATGCTTTCAATGCTTATAATCATTTCAGGCATATATTTCGGTAATGCAAGAGTAGACAACATGTCTTTAAAAGAGTCCCCTGTAGCTTCAGTTCCGTCTATACATGGAGTAGAGAGCGTGCTTACAGACACTGAGGCATGTACCTCCGAAATGCTTGGAATCAGACTTGATCTGTCTGAGCTTACGGTAAAGTATGCCAGAACCGGCAGGAACGATGAGCTTGCAGATATACTGTGCTTTGCCGGCATTTCTATGGAGCCTGTATCTATATCAGACTATGATTATGTGGATCAGACCACATATGATTGTCATAGTGAAAAGATTTCTGATTATATTCACAATTCGGACGGGAAGAAACGAATCTCATAAAATTTCCGATTATAACAAGAGCAGTAAATTGAATAGTAATTGATTATGGAGGCATACAGAACCTGTATGTGTGTTTCGTATACGAAAAATTCTGTATGCTTAATATGGAGGTTTATATGGGACAGAATATTTTTGTGGGTTTAATGGCAGTGGCAGCTTTAGTGGCAGGTTTCCTTGGTTGGTGGTTTGAAAGTGGCAGATCTTTAAAGGATGACGATGAAGCGAAGCCGGATACCGAAGATACGGACAAAAAAGCAGCAACAGCAGCTGATGACATGAAAAATCCCTCAATAATGGACTCGGCAAAAAAGGCGGCAACCGCCATGATTTCAGAAGAAAAAAGTCATTCGTTATAAAATAAATTATATAGGGAAAACCTATAACATGTTAAAGAAAAACTGAATTATTCAAAATAGTAACCTACTGATATACTGGGTAAAAAGACAGCTTTGGAGGTAGATTACTATGGAGAGAGGAATTAACACACGATGTTTACACTTAGAAGAAACTGAAGGAAAGACAGATAATTACGGAGCACTGACTTTCCCTATATATCAGACAGCTACATATGCTCATCCTGCAGTGGGACAGAGCACAGGATATGATTACAGCAGACTTCAGAACCCTACTAGGGAACATCTGGAGAAGGTGGTTGCAAGCCTTGAAGGCGGTATAGACGCACTGGCACTTTCCACCGGAATAGCTGCCATCACTCTTATGATGGAGCTTTTCAAGCCGGGAGACCATCTTATTGTTGAGTCGGATCTGTATGGCGGCAGTATAAGATTATTTAACAATGTTTCAGAGAAAAATGGTATAGAATTTTCAAGGGTAGCCTGTTCTAATGAAGATGTGGAGTCCCATGTCAAGGACAATACAAAGGCTATATACATTGAAACTCCTACAAATCCTATGATGAATGTTACGGATATAGTAGCACTTGCCGGTATAGCTAAGAAGCATGGATTGTTACTTATAGTAGATAACACATTCCTCTCTCCTTATTTTCAAAATCCTCTTAAGCTGGGAGCAGATATCGTTATCCATAGCGGTACGAAATATCTGGGAGGGCACAATGATACCCTTGCGGGCTTTATAGTGACAAATAATGAGGAAATAAGCGAGAAGCTGAGATTTCTCATTAAGACCACGGGAGCGGGGCTGTCACCATTTGACAGCTTCTTACTTGAAAGGGGCATAAAGACCTTGGGAATAAGAATGGAAAGAGCCCAGGAGAATGCATTTGCCCTGGCAGAATGGCTGAAGAAGCAGGATGTTGTAACCAAGGTCATATATCCGGGACTTCCGGAGCATCCGGGGCATGAGATCATGAAGAAGCAGGCGAGAGGCTTCGGTGCAATGATAACCTTTGATCTTGATACAAAGGAGCATGCCATTGCTTTACTTGAGAAGGTGCGTATGATAAAATTCGCCGAGAGTCTTGGAGGAGTGGAGACCCTTATCACATATCCTACCACCCAGACCCACGCAGATGTGCCTGTGGAGATCAGAGAAAAAAACGGTATTACAGACAGCACCCTCAGACTTTCAGTGGGAATCGAAGACGGCAAGGATCTTATAGCAGAGCTTGAAGTTGTGTTTAAGTGCATTTAAGCTTGGCATAAAAGTTCTAAGGATTGTGCAGGTGATTGGTTGTCATTTGCCACTGATATCAAATATCCGGCACCAAGGGGGAGAAAATAATGGCTGAAAGAAATCTTGATTTTGATAAAGTTATAAACAGAAAAAATACAGACTGCCTTAAGTATGACTTTGCAGTGAAACGCGGCATGCCTGCGGATGTACTTCCGTTGTGGGTTGCTGACATGGATTTTAAGACCTCATCCTATATAGAGGACGCGGTGATAGAGAGAACAAAACATGGAATATTCGGCTACAGCGAGGTAGGCGAGGATTATTTCAATGCAGTTAAGAACTGGATGAAGAAACATCACAACTGGGATGTGGATGAGAAATGGCTGGTGAAGACGCCGGGTGTGGTGTTTGCCCTGGCAATGTCGGTTAAGGCATATACAGAACCGGGGGACAGCGTGCTTATCCAGCTTCCGGTTTATTATCCATTTTCAGAGGTTATCAGGGACAACGGAAGAAAGGTTGTCAGCAATGACCTGGTACTTTCGGAGGATGGCAGATATCATATTGATTTTGATGATTTTGAGAAGAAGATAGTTGAAAATAATATAAAGCTTTTCTTTCTGTGTAATCCCCACAATCCTGTGGGAAGAGTGTGGACTCTTGAGGAGCTTAAGCGTATAGGCAATATATGTCTGGAGCATGGCGTAACTGTTGTCAGTGATGAAATCCATAACGATTTCATATTGAAGGGTGAACATCATGTGTTTGCAGGGATTGATGAGAGATTTGCTGATATATCCGTAACATGTACATCAGCCAGCAAGACCTTCAATATTGCCAGCATGATGATATCCAATATATTCATACCAAGCGAAGCTCTAAGAAGAAAGTTCAGAAGACAGCTTGATGCGGCAGGCGTAAGCCAGCTTGGTATCCTGGGACTTGAGGCAACTAGGGCTGCCTATGAGCACGGCGAGGAGTGGTATCAGGCAATGCTTTCCTATGTGAAGGCAAATGTAGAATTTGCCCGGGAATATATCAGGGATAACCTTAAGAATGTCAAGCTTATGGATATTGAGGGAACATACCTTATCTGGCTGGATTTCAGAGAGACCGGGCTTACGGCTAAGGAGCTGGATGACCTCATCATAAATAAGGCGAAATTATGGTTAGACAGCGGCAGGATATTCGGTAAGGTGGGCGAGGGCTTCCAGAGAATAAATGTGGCATGCCCAAGAACCACATTGAAAGAAGTCCTTGATCGTATTAAAATAAGCTTTGAGGGTTAAGGCTTTAAGCAGGAGGAAGAAGTAATGAGTCACATTTCAAGAGAAGAAGCCTTTGAGCTTTTAAAGAAGTATAATAAGGATCATTTTCATATACAGCATGCTCTTACAGTTGAGGCTGTTATGAAGTGGTATGCAAATGAACTGGGTTATGGTGATGAGGCAGAATACTGGGGAATTGTGGGGCTTCTGCATGATATTGATTTTGAATTGTATCCGGAGGAGCACTGCCTTAAGGCACCGGAGCTGTTAAGGGAAGCCGGTGTGGGCGAGGACATTATACACGGAGTTGTGTCCCACGGATATGGTATAACCATCGGCTGCGGAGTAACACTTGATGTGGCACCGGAGCATGAGATGGAGAAGGTGTTATTCGCCGCGGACGAGCTTACAGGACTTATCTGGGCAGCGGCACTTATGAGGCCTTCAAAGAGTACGAAGGACATGGAGCTAAAGTCACTTAAGAAAAAATACAAGAGTAAGGGATTCGCCGCAGGATGTTCCCGTGAGGTTATCGAGCGTGGAGCCGAACAGCTTGGCTGGGAGCTGGATAAATTATTAACTCTTACACTTAAGGCTATGGCTGAGTCCGAGGACGAAATTGTTGCAGAAATGGAAAACATAGAATAAAAATATTATTGAGTTCAGGAGGAAGTGCGTATGAGTTTTGGTATGAGGATCAGACAGATAAGGTTTTTTAACTTGTTAATGCTTACACTGGCGGGGGTAATAAATGCCATTGGTGTTGTGTTGTTCTTAAGTCCGGTGAAGTTATTTGACAGCGGTATATCGGGAACCTCAATGCTGATATCTCAATGTACGCCAAAGAGCATTTCCCTTTCTCTTGTGCTTATTGTACTTAACATCCCTCTGTTCCTCTACGGAACGAAGAAACAGGGATGGCTGTTCACCTTCTACGCTATATATGCGGTTGCTGTTTACTCCATATCTGCGTGGCTTATTACGGATGTGATCCCTATTGACGTGAGTATTGCGTCACCCCTTGCGGGAAATGATCTGTTTTTATGTGCACTGTTTGGAGGAATCATCTCCGGTATAGGAAGCGGTCTTGCCATAAGGTTTGGGGGAGCCATGGATGGCATAGAAGTTATGGCGGTGATATTTGCCAAAAAGCTGGGACTTACCGTTGGAACATTTGTCATGGCATACAACGTGCTGCTCTATGTAGTGTGCGGCTTTATCATCAATAGCTGGGTGCTTCCTTTGTACTCTATAGTTACATACATGGCGGCACTTAAGACGGTGGACTTCATCGTTGATGGTCTTGACAGAGCCAAGGCAGCGATGATAGTTACTCATAAGCCTAAGGAGATAAGCAAGGCACTCTCGGAGACCTTTGAGAGCGGTTCCACAATTATAGACGCTGTGGGGGGATATTCCCACACACCTTCATATGTGGTATATTTTGTTATCAACAGATTTCAGGTGGGCAAGATGAAGACCATAGTTCATGAGATTGACCCTATGGCATATATTACTGTAAATGAGGTGGCTGATATCTACAGGGCAAATCAGGAAAAGCTCAGGTAGAGATCAGGCAGACTCCCTTGATCTGAGAGATTTTTTCAATTTAACGGTACCGTAGAAAAGGCATAGGTGTTATAATATCTGATATAATGTTTTGCTTTAAAAGGAGGTATTTGGAATGGGATTTTTAACAGGAAAAACAGCAATCATAACAGGTGGCGGAAGAGCGGTTCTTAAGGATGGCAGATGTGGCTCCATTGGGTACGGAATTGCAACTGCGTATGCCAAAGAGGGGGCAAATCTTGTTATTACAGGAAGAAATGTTAAGAAGCTCGAGGACGCCAAAGAGGAGCTTGAAAGATTATACGGGATCAAGGTTCTGGCAGTTCAGGCAGATGTATCGGCAGGCTCAGACAATGAGGCAGTAGTTGCAAATGTTGTAAAGCAGGCCATTGATACATTCGGAAGTATTGATGTGCTCATAAACAACGCTCAGGCATCAGCTTCAGGCGTTACTCTGGCAGATCATACAACAGACCAGTTCAACCTTGCCATGTATTCAGGATTATATGCAGCCTTCTATTATATGAAGGAGTGCTATCCATATCTTAAGGAGGCTAAGGGATCGGTAATAAACTTTGCTTCCGGCGCAGGATTATTTGGAAATTATGGTCAATGTGCTTATGCGGCAGCCAAGGAAGGTATCAGAGGCTTAAGCCGAGTTGCCGCAACTGAGTGGGCAAAGGACGGTATTAATGTAAATGTTGTATGTCCCCTTGCATGGACCTCACAGTTGGAACAGTTTGAGCAGGCATATCCGGATGCCTTCAAGGCAAATGTACATACA
>ULMC01009817.1_pt1 | contig 14124 bp, 9 predicted proteins | sample 1951541 | NCBI WGS metagenome assembly ULMC01 (sample SAMEA4835539, study PRJEB28245) | human gut metagenome | biome: gut microbiome; material: fecal sample | place: Denmark | collected 2008 | reverse complement strand
ATCGTTTAATTGTTAGGTTCAGCCCTTCGTGCAACGTTATCGAGTATTGCACTACTATGACGTCTGCTGACTTCTCACGGCAAGCTTTACTCCGCTTCTTTCGTAAAAAAACTATTTGAAGTGTCCGTGAGACCTCCTCGGATAAGGACATTGTCTTTCCATCTTATACCCACTTCATTTACACCGACCGTTCCGAATAGCTATCGGGCTTTGGCTTGTTTAGCAGCCTTACCCACGGCCATATGCCTTGTATGAAGTTTCTGTCCGTCAGGTCAGATGTTTGCCGCCGGCTTCTTTCAGATTCCAACTCACGATGGACACCCTTGCCTTTGGCTATGTAATTCCCGCTATTAGGGCTTACTCGGGACTTGCACCCGTTAGACAATGCTCGTGCCGAGCATACCGATAAAGAGGGTGCGTCATGGACTTATGACACACCCTCTTTAGACAATGAGTATCAGGAAGGATACTACATCAAGATGCTATAGCGAAGAGATTTTCTCTATAGTGCAAACTACAGCTTGCGCTTAATTCCCTTGTCACCGACAACATATACCTTATCCTCATCTATCAGGACAGCCCTGCCACGCTGATGGTTGTAGTTATCCAGATTGTCGACATTCACGGCTATGACCTTTCCCTTATAGAAACGCTTGATGTCCTTGAATATCGTATGACCAACATAGATTCTATCCACATCGTAACGCTGAAGCACCATATCGAGAGAATCGCTTGACAAAGGCGACCATTTCTTGGTCTTCAGCACCAAGCCTCGATACCAAATGGGACCACGGTTGCCATAAAGGAACTTACAGAACTCAGAATGAGCCTTGCGCTGCTTGCTCTTCATAAAGAGCACACTGCTGATAGTATCGTTGACTACAGGAATTTTCAAATCACGGTCATAGAATTCCTTGCTGATACCGGCATGCACAAAAAGATTGCGGCCAATCACCTGCATGGCATTACGTGTGGCAAGCCATCGGCCCAGCTCGGTATTCGAACCGAAGAGATGGCGATAAGAAATTCCCAGGGTGTCGGCAAGCATCTTATATTTAGGCTTGGCGTAACGCATATCGCCAGCCAACTCCATAGGCTCGTGATTGCCCAACAACACAGAAACACGACCGCCACACTCGGCAGCCTCGGCCTCAAGTTTGTAGAAGAGCCAAAAAATCTGAGGTACATCATAACCTCGGTCGAAGATGTCGCCAATAACCATCAGCTGATTGTCGCCATAAGCCCAGCGTAACTGGCTGTCAATAACACCATTGGTCTTCAGCAGGCTGACTACCAAGTTGAGTCTGCCATGAGGATCTGACATCACAAAGGTTTTCCTTGCCTGACTCTGCTTCCATGGCTGACGAGCTATAGGATGCAGACGTACAGAGAAAGGGTATTTCCCCTCATGGTCAGCCACATGCAGAGTAAAATCCTTTGGCAAGACTGCATAGACAGTATCTTTCACCTCGCCATTCTCAGTTACCGAGATAACTCTTACACTACCGTCAGTCTGATAGACCACATAGGGACCATCGCACGACAACTTCTTGTCGTCGGCATGCTCCTTAGCCGAAATGGTGATGCTGAACATCGTCAGCATCACCATCATCATTACCAATAAAAACTTATTGTTTTTGTTCATTTCCTTTATTTACTTTTACCTGTTCAAGGATTATTCTCCGTAACCAGGATTATTCTTCAAGTGACTAACATTGCGTTCTGCCAATGGCAGAGGAAGTACTATCTTGTAGAAATTGTCTTCTCCCTCGCCTATGGTCATAAAATCCTTGCCACAAGTATGCTTGGTCTTGCTCAAAGTGCTGTTGCTCTCTTCCACACGCACCACCTTCTTGCCATTTCTCAGCAGGTCGAACATACGATGTCCTTCACCCACCAACTCCTTGCGACGCTCATCAAGCACCTGGTCTACTGTAACCGTAGAAGATGCATCAACCGATTTAGCAGGATTGGCTCTGCTGACGATAGCACCGAGATATTTCACAGCTTCAGCATTATGGTCGCTACCTGCTGCTGTCAACTTGGCTGCAGCCTCAGCAGCATTGAGATAGGCTTCAGAGAGACGAATCAAAGGAATATTAGCATCCTCAACACCCTCACCTTGCTGTGGCTGATACTTGTTGACATATCCACGTCCATAAACAGATGAAGAATAACCTTGAGCCTTGGTAGCCACATTGATAATCTTCAGACGAACATCATCGTTGTCTTTCTTGAGGAAATTGTAGAATGATTTTGTGACACAACCGTCATAGTATCCATGAGGCGAATAGAGATAGCCTAAACTTTCCTTACCAGGAGAATCGGTAGTAAGGTTGATGATCTCGAAGAGCACCTCGCCCTTATTGGTAGAAGCTTCACTCACATCGTTCGACCATGCTGTGGGATACTCTGCGTTGGTCCACAGCTGATATTGATGACTTTCAGCACCCTTTATGGCAACTTTGGCTGCATTGAGCGCTTTCTCGTTGTCACCATGATAGAGGTATACACGGCTCAGGAGAGTCAGGGCAGCCCACTTGTTGATTTTACCCTTATTAAAATCCTCGCCCAGCAAGCTGACGCTTGCCTCCAAATCATTAATGATCTGGCCGTAGCATTGAGCCACCGTACTACGCTGAGGCAAATAGTCCTTCTCGACCACATCAGTTACGATGCTTGCACCCAGAGAGGCACCATTGTCATAGGTATAGGGATAACCATAGAGCTTGGTCAAATCGAAAAGCGACATACCACGGAGGGCAAGTGCCTGACCCTTATAGTCGTTCATGGTCTGCTTGTCTGCATCAGAAACCACTATATTGTCGATATTGGTCAATATCACATTGCAGTTCTGAATAATACTGTATGGATAAGCCCAATAAGAAGAAGGCACATTGCTCTTGGTAAAGCCATAAAGGTAAGCGGATGCAGTACGCTTGGTAGAACTGACTGCCTGCATGTCGTCGCCAGTCATATCGCCATAATACACCAATCGACCAGAATAAGCGTAAGGAGACTGCATTGTGCTATATATACCGTTCAGAGTGGCGTCAACCTCAGACTTTGAGGTAACCTTGGTAGGTACAGATGTTGATGGATCAAGATCGAGCCAGTCATTGCCACACGAAGACATGCTTATAGCAACGATTCCCATCATTACATATTTATATATCTTGTTCATAATCATTCATTTTTAGAAATTAACATTCAAACCGAAAGTAACTGTCTTGAGTGGTGGAGTAGCCTGTGTGGCACTACCATTGACCACAGACTCCGGATCATAATAATCCCAGGCTGCCCATGTCCACAAGTTATTGGCAGACATATAGATACGGGCATTGCTCAAGCCAACAGAAGAGAGCCACTGCTTTGGCAAGGTGAAGCCAAGGGTAAAGGCCTTCAGACGCAGGAAATCAGTGCTGTGCAGACGACGGCTGTTGGTGATCTTGTGCATTGCCACGCTGGAGCTCTTCTCATAGAACTGCTCGTACTTGGTGACATCGCCAGGCTTCTTCCAACTGTCGGCATAGTATGTTGGGATATTTGCCTCCAGGTCATAACCTCCGTGCTCAGTCTTCTGAGCCCAACTGTCGTACGACCATCCACCAAACTGATAGTTGAAGAGGAAGCTCAGGTCGAACCACTTGTAGCGGAAGCTGTTATAGAGTCCGCCTGTGATGTTGGGCTCTGCATGCTTGTCGAGCATAATCGACTTAGCCTCGCTTGCCTTCTCGGTTATTTCCTTGCTATAAGAGCCATCCTCCAGCAAGTCGTTCTTATAGAACTGAGGATTACCATTCTCGGGGTTGATGCCGGCAAATTCTATCATATAGAAGGTACGATAAGAATGACCTATCTTGTGAATCTGAGTACCACTTACTATCTCTGTCTGATCGCCATCGAGGTTGACTACCTTATTGGTGTTGTGCGAAAGATTGAATGTGGTCTTCCACTCAAAGTCCTTGGTCTTGAAATTGGTAGAGTTGATTTCCAATTCCACACCCTGATTTCTCAACTGTCCTACGTTCATGAGGTAAGAGCTGAAACCTGTGGTCATAGACACCGGACTGTCCATGAGAAGGTTCTTGGTGTTGCGCAGATAATACTCCAAGGTAACGTTCACACGATTGAAGAGTGAGAAGTCGAGACCTAAATTCAGGTTATAGTTGGTTTCCCACTTCAGGTTGTAATTGGCAAGCTGCGAGATGATAATGGCTGGCTGCTCGTTGTAGCCGTCGCTCAGACTGCTCAATGCCATATAGCCATAATAATCGGAAGGCAAAGTACCATTCACACCATAAGATGCACGAAGCTTCAGATCGGTAAGCCAGTCAGATACTGGTTTCATGAAATCCTCTTCGATGATACGCCATGCACCCGATACAGACCAGAAGTTACCCCAGCGATGAGAACGCTGCAGACGAGAGCTGCCGTCTACACGATAGCTGAGTCCAAGAAAATACTTGTTGTCATAATCATAGTTTAAACGTCCGATATAAGAAACCATACGTGTGCGACTATCAGAACCGCCTACCGACTCCGTCTTCTTACCATTAGAGATATCGTTCTTATCGGGAGTGGCGAAGTTGGTAGCATACCCTGACAAATAGTCGCGATACTGATCATCAATCTCATAGCCCAAGAGTTCATCCAGATGATGTACGTTTGCAAAAGTCTGCTTATAGGTAAGCTGGTTGCCCCACATCATTTTACGACGCTCATAGAACTTCTTTGACATACCACCATTGATATCATCACCATTAGAGGTACGTGGGTCAGCCCAATTTTTTCCCTTTGTCGTGATATAGTCATAACTGAAGGTGGTCTTGAACTTCAAGTCCTTAATAAACTCATACTGACCATAAATGGTATTGAAAGTACGGGTGACATACTCACGCTGAGAATCATATTCGTTGGCGAGGGCTGGGTTGCGATCACCGATACGAATCAGTGCGCGGTTCCATGTACCATCCTCGTTGTATACAGGATCGGAAGGTGTCACAGCACTTCTCGAAGAATAGAAAGGAGAAGTATAGGAGAATCCCTCACTGTAAACATCCTGATTGACACTTGAGAAGAGGATATTGGCACCAAGAGTCAACTTATTGGTGGCCTTGTAGTCCACATTCAGTCTGCCCGAAAGACGCTCCAGACCAGAACGCTGTGTGATACCCTCCTGCTTGAGATAGCTCAGTGAAGAATAATATTTAAACTTGTCTGTTCCGCCAGACAGAGATGCCTCATACTGTTGATGGCTTCCTTTCTTGAAAAGCACATCGTCCCAATCTACAAATCCACACCATGGCACGGGTGCATAAGTATCGATGTTCTCGTCGGCATAGGCCTTGGCATCCTCTTCACTCTCACCATCACGAAGCGCACCCGCATAGAGACCATTGTAGATATAGTCGCGTCGCTGCTGGCCACTCATTACCGGGCGATACTCCATGGCGAAGTCAGAGAATCCCCAGTCTGCCTGCAGAGAAACCTTAGGCTTGCCCTGCTGTCCCTGCTTGGTAGTAATAATGATGACACCATTGGCTGCACGCGAACCATAGAGTGATGCTGCGGCAGCATCTTTGATGACGGTAATACTCTGGATATCATTGGTATTTATGGTCGACATAATGTCGAGACCAGAATCTGAATCCAGCGAGCTGATGTTGCCACTGATAATCGGCACACCATCAATCACATAAAGCGGTGTGTTGGCTGCATTGATAGAGCCCATGCCTCGGATATTGATACTTGATGAGGCACCAGGCTGACCAGAGGCTGATGTAAACTGCACACCAGTGGCATTACCCTGGAGCATATCCTGGAAAGATACCGAAGGAACATCGGCTATCTTGTCGGCCTTCACATTTGCCGCAGAACCGGCATAAGCTGATTTCTTAAATGTACCATAACCTGTGACAATCACTTCATCCATCATCGGTGTGTCTTCTGTAAGGCTGATGGTAAGGGCACCATCAAAAGAGGATACCTTCACTTCCTTCTTCTGATAACCCACGTATGAAACCACCAATGTTACAGGAAGTTTGCTTACCGACAGCGAGAACTTACCGTCGATGTCTGTTACTGTACCTTGAGAACTACCTTTTAACATAATGCTTGCACCAACAATCGTTTCCTGTGTGTTTGCATCGATAATTACTCCACTAACAGTCTCTCTCTGTTGAACCGAATAGCTTGTTGCTGAACAAATAGCCTGGGGCATTACAATGCCCAACAAACAAAGCAACAGCATTCTGTTAATGAAGGAAGCACCAAACCTGATGCTTCCAGCAGAATGTAGATACGGTTTCTTCATAAGAACCTCCTATTTTAATGAATACTATGGCAAAGATAAAGAAAAAAGTAACAAATTGCAAGCGTTTCGCGCAAAAAAAACAAATAATTCGTAATTTAACTCAAAATCGGCCATTAAAAAACGAACCACAGGCCCAAAAAGGTGCGGTCAGACATCTTACGCTCAATTATATATATAATATTGTAGGTTTCAACCACAAGATCGATTCTTCCATTAGCCATCTGCTGCTCCTCTTTCACGTTGAATCCACAAATGTAGAACAAGTTCTTCAATATAAAACGGATGTGCTCTTCAAAAAAAAACTTTCCTTTTTCTGTGTACTGTACGGCGTATGAGCAATCAATTTTTTTCAACATTATCGGAAGAACCAGTTCGAACATTTCATCCTTAGTCAATCCGCAAACAATAGCATATACATTGTAGAAACTGATATTGGTCAGCGTGTTAAGCACACAGAACACTGGATTCGGACGGTAAGAGCCGTCCATCAAGGAACGGATGAGTTCATCCTTGTTGGTCATATGCCTTATATGAAGTTTCTGTTCGTTAGGTCAGATGTTTGTCTTGGGCTTCCTTCAGATTCCAACTCACGATGGACACCCTTGCCTTTGGCTATGTAATTCCCGCTATTAGGGCTTACTCGGGACTTCCACCCGTTAGACAATGCTCATGCCGAGCATACAAAAAATCCGCTATGCCTTGTTTGTCGCAAAGCATAGCGGATTATACATATTATAAATAAGAGCTTACAGCTTCTGCTCCACCTCAATCTCTGTGAATGTCTCGATGATGTCGCCCACCTGAATGTCGTTGTAGTTGACGAGCGAGATACCGCACTCCAGACCTGTAACGACCTCCTTCACGTCGTCCTTGTAACGCTTCAAGGCGGCGATAGCTGCGGTGTGGACCACGATTCCGTCGCGCACGACATGGGCCTTGTCCTTTGAGTGGACCTTGCCCTCGGTGACAAGTGCGCCGGCGATGGTGCCGACCTTGGAAATCTTGAACACCTGCTTGACCTCCACCTCGGCGGTGACGACCTCTTTCGTCACCTTGTCAAGCATACCGACCATGGCGGCCTTGATGTCGTCGATGGCGTCGTAGATGATTGAATAGGTGTTGATCTCCACGCCCTCGCGGTCGGCGAGCTTGCGCGCGTCGGCTGAAGGACGCACCTGGAAGCCCACGATGACGGCATCGGAAGCCGAGGCGAGCATGACGTCGTTCTCTGAAATCTGACCCACGGCCTTGCTGATGACGTTGACCTGAACCTTCTCGGTAGAGAGCTTGAGGAAGGAGTCGGACAAGGCCTCGATAGAACCGTCGGTATCACCCTTGACAATGATGTTGAGCTCGTGGAACTCGCCGCGTGCGATGCGGTGCGAGATGTCGCCGAGGGTAAGGCGCTTCTGCGTGCGCAAGCCTTGCTCACGCTGCAGCTGCTCGCGCTTGTTGGCGATATCGCGCGCCTCCTGCTCAGTGTCTATCACGTGGAACTGGTCACCAGCCGTCGGCGCGCCGTTGAGACCGAGCACGATGGTCGGCTCTGCAGGCTTCACGTTGTCGATGCGCTGGTTACGCTCGTTGAACAACGCCTTGACACGGCCCCAAGATGTACCCGCGAGCACGATGTCGCCAACGTGGAGCGTGCCGTTGCTCACGAGAACGGTCGACACGTAACCGCGGCCCTTGTCGAGCGACGACTCGATGACGGTACCCGTAGCCTTGCGGTTGGGGTTGGCCTTCAAGTCGAGCATGTCGGCCTCAAGCAGCACTTTCTCCATGAGGTCGTCCACGCCAACGCCCTTCTTGGCGCTGATCTCCTGGCACTGGTACTTACCGCCCCACTCCTCCACGAGGAGGTTCATGTTGGCAAGGTCCTCACGTATCCTGTCGGCATTGGCTCCCGGCTTGTCTATCTTGTTGATGGCGAACACCATTGGCACGCCTGCCGCCTGACAGTGGGCGATGGCCTCCTTGGTGGTAGGCATCACGGAGTCGTCGGCGGCGATGATGATGATGGCGATATCGGTGACCTGTGCGCCACGGGCACGCATGGCGGTGAAAGCCTCGTGTCCAGGGGTGTCGAGGAACGTCACCTTGCGGCCGTTCTTCAGCGTCACGCTGTAAGCGCCGATGTGCTGGGTGATGCCGCCCGCCTCGCCGGCGATGACGTTGGTGTTGCGTATATGGTCGAGCAGCGATGTCTTACCGTGGTCGACGTGACCCATGACCGTGACGATCGGGGCACGCTGCACGAGCTCGCTCTCGTCGTCTTCCTCCTCGCTGACGGCCTCTTGCACCTCAGCGCTCACATATTCGGTCTTGAAGCCAAACTCCTCTGCCACCATGTTGATGGTCTCGGCGTCGAGGCGCTGGTTAATGGAGGCCATGATGCCGATGCACATCAGCGTGGAGATGACCTGCGTCACGGAGATGTTCATCATCGTGGCGAGCTCCGACACGGTAACAAACTCGGTGAGCTTCAGCACCTTGCTCTCCTTCTTCTCGGCGCGTGCCTCAGCGTTGAGCTTCTCCTGCACGGCCTCGCGCTTCTCCTTGCGGTATTTGGCGCCCTTCTTGTTCTGGCTCTTGCTTGTCAGGCGTGCCAACGTCTCCTTCACCTGGCGTGCCACGTCCTCGTCGTTGACCTCAGCGGGCTTGTTGTCGCGGTTGCGGTTCTTCTTTTTCTTGCCGTTCCCGTTCTTGTTCCCGGTCTGCTGGTTGGCGGCGGCGTTGATGTCCACCTTGTTGTTGTTTATGCGCTCGCGCTTGCCGCGGTTGTTGGCGTTGGCGTTGTTGCCACCGTTCTGCTGGCGCTGGCGCTCACGCTGCCTCTCCGCGCGCGACTTCTTCTTTGGCCTTGTGCTTGAGTTGATGGTGCTCAGGTCTATCTTGCCGAGCACCGTCACCTTTGGCGTGTCGTCGATGCGCGTCTCCGTCTTCGTGCGGAATATCTCCGTACCCTTCTTGGCGTCCTTGGAAGGCCGTGTCACCTCTGCCACCTTCACCGCGTTGGGCTTCTGTATTACTTGATGCTGCTTCGGCATTGGCTTCTTGTCGGCGGGCTTGGCGTCTTTCGCGCGTGGAGCCTGTGGCGCTGGCTGTGGCGCGGAAGACTTCACGACAGGTTTCTCGGCCGCGGCCTTCTCTGGAGCGGCCTTCTCTGGAGCGACCACGGGCTTCTTCGCCTCTGCAGGCTTGGCGTCGGCTTGCTTTGGGGCGGCAGGCTCCGGCTTGGCAGCCTCCACCTTCTTGGGCTCCACCTTGGCGGCCTCAGCCTTAGGCTCCTCAGCCTTGGCTTCCGGCTTCTTGTTGGCAGCCTCTTCCTTCACGGCGGCAGCCTCTACCTTCTGACTGACGGCAGCAGTCTCAGGCTTGGTTGATTTCTTCTCAGGAGATGCATCAGACTTGATTTCCACAGGGCGTTTTCCCACGCTGTCGAGGTTTATCTTCCCCAGCGGCGTGTACTTCTGGTGTCCACCCAATTCCAGGCCACTGTCGACGCGGCGCTTGGAGTTGTCTCGGTCTTTCTTCTTCTCAGGCTTCTTGAAGAGCTGCTCTGCCTTTTCCTTGACAGCAGCATCCTTCTTGAATGCCTCAACGAGGGCGGCGTATTGCTTGTCGTTGAGCTTGAAGTTAAGGTCGTCCTTGACCTCTCCAAGCCCCTCGGCCCTCTTTTGCAGGAAGCCAACTGCCGTTTGGCGCCCTATGTTCAGTTCACGTAATGCTTTGTTTAATCTGATGCTCATATAAAATATTTACCTTCTTTATTCAAATTCCTTTTTCAACACTTCCAACACATGGTCCACGGTCTCTTCCTCAAGGTCGGCCTTCTCTACCAGCATCTCACGAGGAGCGTCGAGAACCTCGCGCGCCGTCTGCGGGCCAACGGCCTTGATGGCATCGATAATCCACTGGTCAATCTCGTCGTTGAACTGGTCGAGATACACGTCGTCGAGCTGGCCTTCCTCGTCGCCGTCGGTAACGACACGGAACACGTCGATGGTATATTCCGTCAGCATGGAAGCGAGCTTGATGTTCATTCCGCTGCGGCCGATGGCGAGGCTCACCTGGTCGGGCTGCAGATAGACGCTTGCCTTATGCTCCTCCTCGTCGAGCTTTATCTCCGTCACCTGTGCCGGGCTCAACGCGCGCTGTATGAAGAGCTTGGTGTTGGCCGACCAGTTGACCACGTCGATGTTCTCGTTGTCGAGCTCTCTCACGATGCCATGCACACGGCTGCCATGCACGCCCACGCAGGCTCCCACCGGGTCGATGCGGTCGTCGTAGCTCTCCACGGCAATCTTGGCGCGCTCACCCGGCATGCGGGCTATCTTCTTGATGGAGATAAGGCCATCCTGAATCTCAGGCACCTCGTTCTCGAGCAGGCGCTGGAGGAACGTCGGGCTTGTACGGGAGAGTATGATGCGAGGGTTGTTGTTCTCGTTGTCCACGCGCTCGATGACGCACCTCACGGTCTCGCCCTTACGGTAAACGTCGGCGGGTATCTGCTCGCTCTTGGGGAGGTGAAGCTCGTTGTTGTCGTCGTCGACGAGGAGCACCTCGCGCTTCCACACTTGGTAAACCTCGGCAGAGATGAGCTTGCCCACCCTGTCCTTATATTTATTGTAGAGGGCGTCGTGCTCAAGCTCGAGAATCTTGCTGGCAAGGGTCTGGCGAAGGGTAAGGATGGCACGGCGGCCAAACTTGGCGAAGTCGACGGCTTCGGACACTTCCTCGCCGACCTCATAGTCGGTGTCTATCTTCTGCGCGTCGGCAAGGCTAATCTCCTTGTTCTCGTCGGCCACCTCGCCGTTGGCCACGACGATGCGGTTGCGGTAAATCTCGAAGTCGCCCTTGTCGGGGTTCACGATAACGTCAAAGTTCTCGTCCGAACCAAAGATCTTGGCAAGCACATTGCGGAAGCTTTCCTCAAGCACGCTCACGAGCGTAGTGCGGTCTATGTGTTTTGTATCCTGAAACTCACGGAAAGAACCCATCATGTTCACCTGCTCGTCGTCAATCTTTTTTGCTGGCATAGCTGTATTGTCTTTTTTATTTTGTTTTTATTTGAAGTTTATCAAGTATTTGGTGTATTTCACCGTATCCATGTTGAAGTCGTGGTCCACGTCCATCATCACGGGGCGCTTCTTGCCCTCCACTTTCACCTTCTCGCTCACGGTGACGATGAAGTCGCGCCCGCTGACGCTCTTGAGCACGCCACGGGTCTTCTTGCCATCGGCATCGAGCACCTCGACGGGCTCGCCAACGAAAATCTCATATTGGCGCGCCACCTTGAAAGGCTGGCCGAGACCAGCCGAGCCCACCTCGAGCTCATAGTCTTCCTCGTCCCTGTTGAGATGGCCTTCGATGTATTGGCTCAGCTTGGCGCAATCCTCTATCCAGACACCATCAGCATGGTCTATCTCGACGGTAATCTTGTCATCGGGGCTGATGTTTAGGTCCACAAGGAAATACTCCTTGTCCTTTAGCCACTCTTCTACTAATGCTTTTACGACGTTCTTGTCTATCATGTATTGAAGTTATAAAAAAATGAGGAACTCGCCTTGGGAGTCCCTCATTCCACTGAACGCTGCAAAGTTACACATTTTTTCGCGTTCCCGCAAGTATTAAGCCGTTCTTTTTGCGGTTTATCCATTTAAAAACATAACCGCAGTACGATAGACTATAATATCCTCACCCAACTCTCATCAAAATTCAAAGATTTCAATGTTTCTTCGATAGAAACGACCGGTGGGTGCTTTACCGTAAACTTTATCGCATCCTCAGGCACAGGCGTGTGAATCGTGAATTGCGAGCCATGTGGTTGCCATGTAAACCGCTTAATTCCCGTATGGACATTTACACCCTCCAAATTTCCTCGTTTGTTTTCTATCCACTCATAATCACTGGTCTTATACCGCTGGATGTCCTCCTCAAACAAACGAAACTCTGACAATTCATCATTTCTTACAAGAACAGACACACGCACCTGGTTGTAATGGTCATACGCTATATTGATTCGTTCATTCCAAACAGCCAACACCGCCTCCCCTGTTCGCTGAATATCCTCATGAGGGTCTGTTATGCCAAAGGAGAAATCAGGGGAGCATCGCCCACTTATCAATCTGATATTTTCACAACCGAAGACGTTTGCGTTTTTAACCGTTTTCATCGACCACGCCATCGTCCCACACTCCACATCCGCAATACCAATAGGGCTTGCGAAATGCCTACCACCGATAACATCCGCGAATATGTCGCCCCAATCATCACCTGTCATGTCATTACGTCCAGAATGAATGAGGCAGACAACATGACCACCTATTTTAACAATATACTCTGACGGAATATCACCGATAGGATACAGTTCATTTGTCAGAAGACGTTTTGAATCTCTAAGTCTTGGATGTTTCATCATAAAAACGTTCTGTTTTATAACAATTCTTTTATTCTTTTTGCCACTTCCGTCATCATTGGCACGGCAACGGAATTGCCAGTTTGTTTTCTTATTTCTTGATGGGAGACGACAATTCTGAAATTATCGGGGAATCCCTGAAGCCTCAACAATTCTCGTGACGATGGCCTTCTGTATCCATTCACCAACAAATAGTTGTAGGAAGCACCAGTACGCAGAGCACAAGCATAATTCAAAACCGAAATATTTCCGGCCTTGTTTTCATGCCAAATGGATGGAAAGAACACTCTTTTATCCTTGGTTGACTCCTTGCGTTTTTGCAAGATTCTGTCTGACACAAACAAGGATGAATCCACCTCATCGTCACTCTGCAAGACCCTCTTTAGGTCATACGTTTTTTTATCAAAGTCAAAGCTAAATCGTTCTGTCTTTCCTGCGTCAAGAAAGCCTACCATGATTACTCGTTCTCTCTTCTGGGGCACTCCAAAATCAAGAGCATTTAGAATTTTCCATTTCACATGATAACCCAAATCTGCCAATATTCCAAGAATCACCTTGAAAGTTTTCCCTTTGTCATGTGTCACCAATTGTTTCACGTTTTCCATGAAAATGGCCTTTGGCCTATGACTCTGCAAGATTTTCTGTATCTCAAAGAACATCGTTCCTCGGGTATCAGCAAAACCTCTCTGCTTACCTATTATCGAAAAAGCCTGACATGGAAAACCTGCACACAACACATCAAAATGCTGTGGAATATAACGCTTCGTCTCCTCCAAGGTAATGTCACCGAATGGCATATCACCATAATTGGCGAAATATGTCTTTTGGGCAGGTTCGTTAAACTCTGAAGAAAAGACACACTTACCACCAACGGCTTGCATGGCAAGACGGAATCCGCCAATACCTGCAAACAAGTCGATAAATGTAAAGTCAGCGTCTTTTCTTGGCAAGAATGGAACTTCGTATAAATCGGGGAACAGACAATGGTTCCACATACCAGGCTCGCATACCATGACTTTGCTTTCAACCCTCTTCGACATCATGTCTTTCAGTATACGTTCCGCCTCTTCACGATATGCCACTGAAAAGCCATATCGCTTGTTCATCAAATAATGAGAAACCACGGCAATCTCATCCTTAAACAAGATTCTCTTCGCCTTGCAAATTTCAATTATGGAATATTCATCTTTCGATTCTGCCAAACTATACCCACTCATGCTCTTTATCATTCATTATAGAAACGCAAAGTTAGGGAAAAAAACTCAAAAACGATCTTTTGAGCAGACCTTGTTTTCATTTAGTATATTTTATCGCAAGACTTTTCCCAGTTTCCTGTTAAGCTTCACAGAAACGGCGTACCAAAAAAAACGCCACGGTTTGGTACTCG
>ULMC01001412.1_pt1 | contig 14651 bp, 18 predicted proteins | sample 1951541 | NCBI WGS metagenome assembly ULMC01 (sample SAMEA4835539, study PRJEB28245) | human gut metagenome | biome: gut microbiome; material: fecal sample | place: Denmark | collected 2008 | reverse complement strand
GAATTTTGACGAATCTAAAATAAAAAAAATTGTCGAAGAAGTAAGAAAAGAGCAACTTATATCTCCTAAACTACCAGATGATAGTTTTATTAATTATGCTAAGGAAGGAATGTACAATATTAATGAATATGTCGGTTGCATGTTAGATTATGAGAGTGATCTTGATGCACGATCTTTATTAAAAAATTATATTTTATATGCAAATCATAAAAGATTAGCAGAATTTAAAGAATTGTACACGAGTGATTATGTCGCACTTCAACTTAAATATAACGTCGATACCAGTGTATGATGATGGCTCATTTTTTTTATTTGAAATTTCACATACTGATGATAGTTTTCCAGTAGAAAAAATAAGGCAATTGTATGAAAAACCTTTCTTTTATCAGGAATTATCATTGACTGATAATGTTATTTTTGAAAATGATAAGAGGGATAAAAAAATAGTGTTAAAAATAAGAATATCTCAAGACAGAGATATTACATCACAGAATGTATTAAAGATAAATGATGAATATTATCAAGTTTTTAATATTTATCATTTTAAAAATAAGGATGGATATTTGCAAAGTGACATTACACTTCAAGAATATCCTAATCCTGAACTTTTAGGAGATGAATCGAATGACAAAAAATGATTTAGAAAATATATTTAAGAACTGTAATATTCCATCTAATGAGGGAATTCAGTATTTAGAAACGAATGATAAACTTCCGCGAATTGTATATTTTGAATATCGTTGGGAAGATATTGTTGCATCAGGACGGAAATTTGATACTAATGTAAATTATCAAGTTTCTTTTCGTTCATCAATGCCAAGGGATCCTAAATTGTTATTGTTAAAGAAAAAACTTAATGAAAATGATATTCATCCAATAATTTCAATAGAATATATCAAAGATAAAAGAGAATGGCATTCATATTTCTCTGTAGAGGTTGTTGAAGATGTCTGCTCAGGCATTTGATAGTATAGTGTCTTTAATGGATGAATTGAACGATATTGCAACAAGTGTACGTGATCCAATTGATATTTTGGAAATTGGTGTAAAAGATTTTATTAATGATTTATCAAAATTATCAAAGCCATATTCTAGAATTAAAAGTAGCAATTATACACATTTAATTGATACTTTTTGTTACAACAAAAAAAAGGATGAAATTGAAGTTGGCTGGGGCAAGTATTATGGAAGAATGGTTGAAGAAGGAACAAAACTAACCAGTCCACAGCCTCACTTAATACCAACTTTTGAATCTAATAAAGAAAAATATTATAAAAAAATATTAAATGAAATGCATTTAAAAGGATAGGAGGAATAAATATGTCAATGCAAACTAAAAAACCAATGTTAAAAGAGACCGTAGGAGCTCAATACTATGCATTTAATAAACCTGATGCGTCAGGAAATTTTGATTTAACTTCTTATGAAGATACTATTAAAACTGAAGTTGTTAAAAAAATAGGTACAACTGAAAATGGTGATCCAGTAAATGTTAGAGCGTCTGGAAAAGATTATGCAAATTTTCATCAACTATCTAGCACAGATCTAGCTGTAGAGGTAGTAGCATTTCCTTCCGATGATTTAGCAAAAATGAGAGGAGAAACTGTTAATACCAATGGTTTAGTCTCATCAGGAGGTACAAAAGAAAGACCTTATTTTGCATATGGTAAAGTTGTTAAATTAGTTGGTGGAAAAATTAGAATGGAATGGTTTCCAAAATGTCAATTAGTTGAAAATACAGATGATATTGAAACTTCAAGTGATAGTTTTTCTGAACAAAACGATACAGTTACAATTAGAGCTTATGCATTTAATGACAATGGTGATGTTAAAAATTATGTTGATAGTAGTAGAACTGATTTTCCAGAAGGACTTACAGAAGATAAATTTTTCGCAAAACCAATTGTTTCAGCTGATGATTTAGACAAAATAATCAGTCCTGGTGCATAAAAATAGGAGGGTATTATGGAAATAATTACGTTAAGGAATGGCCAAAACATTGAACTGGTTTGGTCTTTTTTAATGATGCAATATTTAGAAGATTATGAAGGTGGTTTAAAGAAACTTCAAAAAGATATGAGAACTAGACAGAACCTTCTTAAAATACAGTCATTATTTATTTATGCTACTGTACGTGCCAATTATGATGAAAAACTTGGCTTTCAAGAAGCTGTTCGCCTTGTTGATGTCAAAGACATTGAAAAAATAAATAAGTTTGTTAGAGAGAATCTGGAAGCACAAAACGATTTTAAAAAAAAAGACCAGAAATTTATACCAGGGAAGAAGAAAAAGAAGAGATAAACTGGGCTTCAATTAAATATACAGCCATAACGATAGGATTAAGTATAGACGAAATGCTTCATCTTGATCCTATCGAATTTTACAAAATGGTAGAAATGTATAATAGAATGCAAAAGGCGAAATATGGCAAGTGATTTAAAAAAAGTCGGTTTGGTCTTTAACGCCGATGGTACAACAGATTTCTTAAAATCTCTAAATAGTGTAAATGCATCTTTAAAAGAAAACTATCAGGATTTTAAAAATGTTCAGACACAATATGACAAAAACACATCGTCAAGTCAAAAACTGCTTGATAAACAAAATTATTTGACTTCAGCATATGATCTTCAAAAAAATAAAGTTACAATATTACGTGAGGAATTAAAAGAATTAGAAAACTCTGAAAACCGTAATGAAGTCGCCATCACAAAAAAAAGAACAGCTTTAAAAGCCGCGGAAAATCAGCTTGATAAATATGGAATACAATTGAAAGAGGTTAGTAAACAGGTTGAACTTGGTACGGCCAACTTAAAGGAATATTCTAAAAGTATCAAAGCAACAGGGGAAAAATTAACTGAAGCTGGAAAAAAAGCATCTATTCTATCAGCAGGAATTGTAGGGATAGATGTTGCAGCAGCCAAAAGTGCTATGGGACTTGAAACAGCTGTTAATAAATTTCTGGCTTCAACAGGAAAAAGTGTTGATCAAACTAAAGAACTTGAACAAGTATTAAAAAATATACATGAAAATGGTTATGGTGAAGGTTATAGTGATATTTCTGAAAAGATGTCGCTGGTTTGGCAAAATTTAGGTGATATTTCTAATGTGGATCTTCAAAATATAACTGAACAGGCTTATTTATTAGAAAATGTTTTCGGAATGGATTTTAGTGAGACATTGAGAGGCGTAAAAGCCCTTATGGTTAATATGGATTTAACAGCTGAAAAAGCATTTGATTATTTGGTTGTAGGTGCTCAAAGTGGTCTGGATAAAACCGGTGAACTTGCTGACAATATTGCTGAATATTCACAGATATGGAGTCAAGCCGATTTTAGTGCGGAAGAAATGTTTTCAATATTGGATAATGGTTTAGCTAGTGGTGCTTATAATCTAGATAAAGTCAACGATTTTGTTAAAGAATTTACTATTTCATTAAGTGACGGTCGAATAGAAGAAAATTTAAGTTCTTTTAGTTCAGACACTCGGAAATTATTTCGTGAATTTCAAAAAGGGAAGGCTACTGCAAAGGATGTCTTTTATTCTGTTATTAACGATTTAGAAAATATGGAAAATAAGCAAAAGGCTCTTACTCTTGCATCTAATGTTTGGTCGGCTTTAGGTGAAGACAATGCCATGAAAGTTATTACATCATTAAATGATTTGAATACAATATATACAGATGTAACTGGGGCCGCGACAGATGCAACAAATCAAATGTATGATGGTATGGAAGCAAAGCTTTCACAAATAAAAAATAAGTTTGAAAATTCCTTCGCAGGTTTGGGTCAACGTATAATTGAAAGTTTACTCCCACATCTTGAAAAGATGGCTGATGGTCTTCAGAAAGCAATAGACTGGTTTGACAGCCTTGATAATGGCACAAAGGATACTATTGTCACTATTGGTCTATTAGTGGCCTCTATTGGCCCTTTATTATTGATTATGGGCAAGTTAGCCGGTAGTATAAGTAATATTATTAATTTGTTTACAAATGAAACTGTAGCAATGGGATTAAATGCCATGAAAAAAGGTGTTGCAGCTGCAGCAACAAAATCATTAAGGTTGGCCCAGGCTGGCTTAAATGGTGTTATGGCACTCGGAAAAATTGCAATTTCTGGAGTTTCTACCGCATTGAGCTTTTTAGCCGCAAATCCAATTGTTCTAGTTATTGCCGCTGTAGCTGCATTAGTTGCCGGTCTAATCTATTTGTGGAATACAAATGAAAACTTCAAAAATGCAATAATAAGTGGTTGGACTTATATTCAAAACTTATTTGCAAGTATAGATGAATTCATTACAGGTATTTTTCAAACGGACTGGACAAATTCCTTTGGACTAATAGGTAATGTATTAAATGCATTTATGGCCAATTGTGAAAATTACTATAATGCTATAATACAAATATTCTCAGGTGTTATAGATTTTGTTAAAGGAGTATTTACTGGAGACTGGGAATTAGCACTGAATGGTATTAAGAATATATTCTCTGGAATATTTAATTCATTCTTAGCAATAGCAAAAGCTCCACTAAATGGTGTAATAGGCTTATTGAATATAGTAATAGATGGTTTAAATTTCTTAATAGAAGGTTTAAATAAGGTCTCATTTGATGTCCCTGACTGGGTTCCTGAAATTGGTGGTAAAAAAATTGGAATAAATATTAAAAAAATTGGAAAAATTCCTTATTTGGCAAATGGTGGTACATTGTTGAATGGTGCCGCTATTGTTGCGGAAGCAGGACCAGAATTATTACTTCAACAAAATAATCAAACTAAAGTAATTCCATTAAATTCAAATTCAAGAAATACTCCATATGATGAAAATTTAAACGATGAAAAAAATGCTGAGTTTAATCCAACAATTAATATTAATAATTATTCGAAATACGTTGGACCAGCAGATACTGCACGTCAAGCTAGAAATGAAATGAGAAAATTAATTTGGAAATTGAAAAGAGGGTAACTATGGAAAAAATAATATATGAAAATTCTTTTGGAAACAAAATCGAGCTTACAGACAAGTTTCCCTTTTTTTTATCTGATTATGATGGAATACACGAGAAAAATTCTGAACTATATGGAATCAGTTCAGCCTTTGGAATAGGATCATTATATGTAGGTAGAAGCGTTAATAAAAGAAATATAATCATATATGGTTATATAAAAGATAAGTTTGTTGAAAGACGTCAGCAATTATATAATGTTTTTCCTGATAATGACGAAGGAACACTTTTCTATTATGAAGATGATTTTTCTGCAAAAATAAAGTGCCGAGTTGAAAAAGTGGATATTGAAAAAACTGGTCCAGTAAGGTACTTTACAATTTCTTTAATAGCATTCAATCCATATTTTACAGATGTTGAGGAAACTAATCTTTCCATAGCAACATGGGAAGGTGGAATAGAATTTCCTTTAGAAATACCATCTGATGGTTTGGAATTTGACAAGAAAAATAATAATATGACTGTTGAAATACTTAATCCAACAAAAATAGAATCTGGATTAAATATTCATTTTATTGCGACTGGTAAAGTAAAAAAACCTTCTGTTAAAAATATTGCAACTCAAGAAATATTAACATTAGATTTTGAATTGAAAATAGGTGATGAAATTATAATAACTACAGAAATAAATAATAAAAACATCATATTAAAAAGAGATGGTCTAGAAAAAAATATAAATAACTACTTACTTTTTGGAACAAAATATCTTCAATTAAAACCAGGACAAAATTATTTTAAGATATTAGCTGAAGAAGGTATAGAGAATTTAACAGCTGAAGTTAATTATTCTTTATATTATGAGGCAATATAATGAAATGGGAATATAGAGATACAAATATACCAGGAAATGGTAAAGATATTATTTATGCTGAAGGTAAATTTTGGTTTGCTCATTCATCACCTTGCGGTATTGCATATAGTGACGATTTAATCAATTGGCATGACTATAATTTTGATGCTGATAAAATTTCTTCTACAGAAAATTTAGCATATGGAAATGATTTATTTGTTGTATCTGGAAATTCTGGTTCTACAGATAAAACGTATTTCTTGGTTTCAAAAGATGGTGCAGAATGGGAATATAAAATCCTAGACACTGGTGAAAATTTCTCTATGAATTCGAATACTTGCAAATTTGTAAATAATCGCTTTGTTTTAATAACTGGATATTACAATTACAACATTTCTACCGGAATAAGAAATTATACAGTAGTACAATTCTTTGAAACGATAAATGGAGATGAAATAATAAGGCATGACTTTAAGCATGTCGGTCCAGAGAATATGTCTATAATGGATATTGCATATGGAAATGGTAAATATGTTGCAGTTGGTTCTACAGGCACAATTTTAATATCTTCTGATTTAGATAATTGGAAAGTTATTGATGCCGGAACAACAAAAAAATTAGTTGGTATTACATTTGGAAGAAATTTATTTGTTATAACTGGTGCTGATGGGATAATTCTTACTTCAAAAGATGGTGTTAATTGGACAAAACAAACTTCCAACACCAATTCATATCTGATAAGGTCTAGATATGGTAATGGTATGTTTGTAGCAGCTGGATACAATGGAACTATATTATCTTCCTTGAATGGAGATGAATGGCAAAATGAAGATAAACTGTTAAATAATGTTATTTATTATGGTTTAGTTTTTGCGAATAATTATTATGTCATTACTAGTAGTAAATTAAAAAATGGTAATGTTCCTATCATGTTATGCCAAGTATCAAGAGAGGTTGAGTATTCAGAAAATGAGGCTTTATATGTTTTTGATAAAAATTTGGAACTACTAGGAGTTATTGATCAATTTATCTCACTTAGATGGCGAAGAAAATATTATGAATCAGGAGAATTTGAATTAGTTGTTGCTCCTTACGAAAATAATTTAAGTTTATTGTTTGAAAAAGATAGAATTATTATTCGGCAAGATTACACAGAAGCTGGTATTATAGACACTGTTGAATTGACAGATGATGGGAAGAATGTTCAGCTGTCTGTGTCTGGAAAATTTCTTTCTTATCTAACAAATAGGCGAATCATTAAAAAGACAATAAATTTCAAAGGAAACGTCATTGATGCACAAAAAAAATTATTGAGTGAGGTAACGCCATTATCATCAGAGTTTGAAGTTGAGGAAACTACTTTAGAGAGTAAATTGATTGAATTTCAATGTAGTTATAAAAATTTGTATAAGTATCTATGCAAATTATCAAAATATGGGAATGTTGGCTTTAGAATTGTTCCAAATATACAGAATAAAGTTTTTAGATTTGAGAATTATGTTGGTCTGGACAGAACTAGTTCTCAGTCTATAAATGAAAAATATTGTTTTTCTACATTAAGAAAAAATTGTGAAAAATCAAACTATTTATCTACATCTGTTAATAAATGTAATTATGTTCTTGTTGGAGGAGTCGGAGAGGGTAGTGATAGAGTACTTGTCGAAATTAAGGATGGAGATGCTTCCGGATTTGATTTGGTTGAGGTCTTCGTAGATGCCAAGAATGAGAGTAATACAAATTTGACATCAACAGAATATAAGAACATTTTGACAACAAAAGGCGAAGAAAAATTGTCTTCTGGAGAAGAATCCATTGAAGTTACTGCATCCGGAAACGATTATAAAAACAAATGGGATTTAGGTGATATTGTTGATATTGAAGTTGAAAATTGTAATGTTAGACAGTCTTTAAGAATTACCGAAGTTGAAGAGGTAATAGAAAATGGCAAGAGAGAAATTTATCCAACTTTTGGACAACCACTTGCCGAAGATTTTGAATTAGATTAGAGGTGATAAAAATGGAAGAATCAGGTTTCTTTCCATCAAACAATGGTGATAGAAAATACAAGAGCGATTTTATCGCTTCTTTTTTTTCTAAATTATTTACGAATGGTGTATTTAATGATGAATTGCAAGTTGTTGCTAATGATAATATGTCAATTACATTAAAAAAAGGAACAGCACTAATAAATGGTTATTTTTATCAAAATTTATCAGATAAAGTAATAAATATTGATTTATCGGATGCATCACAGTCTAGAATAGACAGTATTGTTTTACGTTTTGATAAAGAAAATAGAAAAATATCTGTTGATGTTTTAAGCGGTGAATACGCTACGTCTCCTGTTCCTCCGACATTAACGCGTAATTCAAATATTTATGAACTGAGACTATACAATATAAATGTAGCTCAAGAAATAGATAAAATAACAAGTTCGATGCTTGAAGATACACGTGCCAAAACAACTGATTGTGGAATTGTAATTCAAGCAATTCAAACACCTGATATAACAAATATTTTTGAGTCTTGCTTAAATCAGGTAGCAGCTACTGTAGAAGATATAAAAGGTATTCTAACACAAGATGCTGCAAGTAATTTAACAGGTGAAATATTAAGTTTGAGAACAGCTCTCGGCTTAAACACAGATACTTATGATGCAACCAAAACTTATGCGGTTGGAGATATGGTAATTAAAAATCATGCAATATATGAATGTACAACAGCAATTACGACCGCAGAAGCTTGGAATTCTTCTCATTGGAAAATAGTTCCAATAATAACAAACTAAAAAAGAAAGGAAAAATATGATGAAAGATATTGACTTAGCTATGTCTAAAAGTTTATCCTTAGACAGACAGACAGACAGACAGACAGACAGACAGGAGGTTTATATTTAGAACCTTCAACTATAACAGGAAAAGAGGTGACAGATATTTAATATCTGGTCATCTCGGTGATATTTATGCTTAATCCAAAATTATTAGTAGAGGCCTTTCCACTTAACAAAGTAGAGGTCTTTTTTGATGCTTTAGATCATTCGAACTTTTTAGGTTTTACCTGGGAGAGAATTGCTGAAGGAAAATTTCCTGTAGGATATAATCCAAACGATTCTGATTATAATCAAATAGGTAAAACAGGTGGAGAAAAAGCTCATAAATTGACAAAAGAAGAATTGCCTCCGACATATATATATCCGAATGAGGGTAACAATGATCCTATTACTGGCGGTTATGAACCAACTCCTGGTGCTGATTACTACTCATTAAAAACAGGAGTAACTAATAGCAATAGTCCCAAGTTAACTGCCAATAATCCAATAATGCATACACCTTTAGCACACGAGAATAGGCCACCTTATATAGTCATGGCATTTTGGAAAAGAATAGCATAAATAGATATTAAATATCAGCATTATGATAAATGTTGATTTACTATACCCTGTAGGCAGTATATACTTAAGTATAAAATCTAAAAATCCAGGTGAAGTTTTTGGTGGAGTTTGGGAGAGAATTGCTAAAGGTAGAGCGATAGTCGGAGTTGATGAGGCCGATAGTGATTTTTCAGCAGCAAATAAAACTGGTGGAGAAAAAGAGCATACTTTGACAATCGATGAGATGCCTAAGCATTCTCACAAAATTAAAGTCTCTGGTTCTACTACAGGAGGTTATGTTGGTACTTTAAGGAACAATGCATCAGACGGGCCAGCTAGTGGCTTTATAGAAGATGAAGGTGGTGGACAACCTCATAACAATGTACAACCATACTTCACATGCTACATTTTTGTACGTACTGCATAAGTTGAATATTCTAATAAGAATATTATGACAATAAATTTCAAATTAATAAAAAAATTCTTCGATGAAAAGGTTGGAAATTTATCCAACCTGCAAACGGACGAAAAAGACAATTTAGTTGATGCAATAAACTCAATCTCTATTCCAATAAAGGTTAGTGAATTGGAAAACGATAGAAAGTATATTACCGCTCCATTTGCTCAATTAACAGTTGCTTCCCTTGATGCATTTAAAGAATACGTTAAGAGCAATAATGTACCGCCCAATTCAATGAGTTTATTTTCTTTAATTATTAATGGCTCTGGTAATGGAGCAATTGTTCAAAAAACAAACAATGCATATTTTTCATTTATATATTTCGGATATAGTAATAACCCTGTTCTTTGGAAATATGTAAATGGAAATTGGAGCGTTAAAGAATTATAAAAAAATGAAAGGAAAATGAAAATGTGAAAGAATTTTTAAAAAAAATAATGCTAAAAATCCCAATCTTAATTCGGGATTTTTTATTGAAAGAAATAAAGGATGAAATCAAATCTGATATTAAAGAAATAAATAAAGAAGTAAAGGAAATAAAAAAAGATAACAAAGCTATCCATAGTGAACTTTTAAAAAACAGCTTAGACACCATGAAAATAGCCATATGTAGCGAAGAACTGCCACTTAGTGAAAGAGTATCAATTGGCAAAGAATACATTGATAAGGGCGGAAATGGGGCTATTAAAATAAAGGTTCATGTATTGGAAGATGAATATGAAAAGGAGTTGAAACAAAGTGCTTAATTTATTTATAGGATTAGTGGCCACTATGTTAGCTAATGTTTTATTAGGAATGACTTTAGCAAAGTTAAAGCAGAATTTCAACAAAAAGAAATTCTTAGAAGGTTTAGTTAAAATTGTTAGTATTCTGGGTGGTGTAGGACTTATGTACTTAACATCATACTTAAATCCAGACATTTTAGTAGCCAACATCAATGGTACTAATGTAAATTTGATTGATGCTATCAAATTGTTGTTCCTGGCCGGGATTATTATGTATGGTAGTCAAGATTTAATTAAGTTAAAAGACATTTTAAAGTTAAAAACAGAAGTTTTAGAGTTGCAAGAAGAGTCAACTATTAAAATACCAACCGACAACATTATTGAAAGAGGTGATTAATAATGGAAAAAGCAATGTATCCAATCAAAACAATCAGAATTACTCAACGTGATCATCAAGGAACCCATGCTGATTGCTTTGCTACCGATGAGGCTGGACTAGATGGTGGTATAAGTTCATTATTCGCTCCATTTACAGGAGTAATAAAAAAAATATATACTAAGGATGCCAATGAAGTCTGGCTAGAGAGTATAGAGCCAGTATTGTTTGCAGATGATACAAAGGACTATATGACCATTATGTTTTGTCATGATAATGATGTTTCAGACTTATGGGTTGGCAAGATTATAAAACAAGGAGAAGTTTTCTATCAAGAAGGAACGAAAGGCTATGCAACAGGTAATCATTGTCATTTTGAGTGTGCTAAAGGTAAATTTACTGGTACTGGATGGCATAAAGATAATGCTGGTTATTGGTCCATCAACAATGGCAAATTGGTTACAGACTGTTTATTTGTTGATGATAGTTATAATATTATCCAAACTCTTGGACTAAACTTCAAAAATGTCAAAGAAGTAGAGCCTAAAAGGTATGGTAGTCCAGTCGAAAGAAACGAGTATGTTAATCAAATTAAAATTAATGCTGACAACGTAAGAGCAAGGACTAGTCCAAGTGGTGAGATAATTGGTTACGTTAATTCTGGTATTTATAATTCGTTAGAAATAGTAACTCAAGATGGATATGATTGGCATAGAGTAGAAGATAATTTGTGGTGTGCGATGGGAGAATGGGCAGAGTGGCTACCTAAAAAAGAGAAACCAGCCGAAGAGCCTAAGACAGATGATACTGAAACAAAAATTAATGAATTAAATGCAACTATTGAAATTCTTAACAAACAATTAAGTGAAAAAGACGAAATCATTAATAATTTAACTTCTGGCACCGCAGAATTAACTAATAAAATTATTGATCAAGATAAGATAATTAAAGAATTGAAAGAGAATTTGGCAAATACTCCTAAATTTATTTTTGAAAGTAGCAAACTTGACTTTTATGCCATTAAGTTGGCTGAAAAAGAAAAATTATATATTGGAAATTAGAAAATCAAAAAGAAAAGAGTACTGAAATTACTAAAATGGTAATTTGCGGTACTTCTTTTTTTATGCAATAATATCGCCGAAAGCGAGGTGATATTGTGCAAAAAACTTATATTTTAAGTAAAAGAGAAGTAGAAGAAATTAACAAATTATATAATACTAACTTATATTCTATTATGATCCAACAAATTGGCAATAAGTATTATGCCATCATTGATTGTGACTTGAAAATTAAAGTCTTTCGAAAAGAAGTAGAAAAATATTTTAATTGAGTTGCAAATTAAGACCATTTATGTTATAGTCGTAGTACTTATTTTTACGTCTTATTTACGTCTTTTTTTTATTAAAACTAATTTCTTTTTTTGTTTTTATTTTAATTTTTTCTTATATTTTTCAACAAAAATATATAACTGTTTTAGTCTATTAAATATCTTTTGTTATACGCCTCGCGGACACCATTTATGAAATTAAGTCTTCGCCTAGGAGACTTTTTTTGATGTTTGCCAGTAAATTACTTGTTTACAGATAAAAATTATGTTATTATAGGTATTGGAAAGTGCAAGAAATATTTGTCTCTCAATCATATATAAATATTTTCTTTTGAGGTATGTATGTACCACAGTAATCTTTCTAAAGAAGAAACAAAGAAATTTGTTTCTTTTTTTGTGGGATCTTGGAATTTTTTTCGAATAATATAATAGGAGGTGCTTGAGAAGAGTCGTTATGAAGATTGTGTTACAAGATGGTATAAAAGATTGTGGTATTTGTTCTTTACTTTCAGTTATTAGATATTATGGAGGAGAAGTATCAAAAGAATTTTTAAGAGAAGTTACAAATACTAATAAATCTGGAGTATCGGCTTATAATTTAGTTGAAGGAGCAAAAAGTATTGGCTTTGAAACAATGGGTGTTAAGGGAGACTTGTCAAAAATAGGAAAAAATAACTTACCTTGTCTTGCTCATCTAGTTGTTAATAAAAGCTATAAACACTTTGTAGTTATATATGATATTAACTATAATACTAATAAAGTAATAGTTATGGATCCAGCTAAAGGAAAACGTGTGTTTACGATAGGAGAATTTAAATTATTAGCTACAGGTAATTATATATTTTTGAAACCAATAAAACCTTTACCTATATTTAATAGAGTTAAATTTTTAAAGAAAATATTAAGAGAATTTATTAATAGAAAGGGCAAATTTATAGGACTTATTGTTGTACTTACTATTTGTTACTTTATATTGCAGATAGTAACAGCTTTTCATTTTAAATATTTATTAGAGTTTTCTATTAATTATAAGATTAGTAATAATATTTTATTTCTTAGTTTATATATTTTAATATTATATTTCTTTAGAGAGATTAGTAGTTTATTTAGAGATATATTACTTACTAAGATGCTTAATACTTTGGATTTAGAAATTACTTTAGTAACATTTAGACATCTTCTCTTACTTCCGTATTTATATTTTAAAAATCGTACTACTGGGGAGGTTATTTCAAGACTTAGAGATTTAAATATTATAAAGAGTTTTGTAGGGCAGATGATGTTAGGAGCCTTTTCTGATATGTTAGGCTTTATAGTATTTGGGTATTTGTTATTTAAACTTAATAAGAGACTTTTTAAGTATATAGTACTTACTTGTATTATTCTTTTTATCTTACAGAGTTGTTTTAATTACTTTAAGAAGAAAATGTTAAGAAAAGTAAATAATAGTAATGATGTAGTTAATTCATATTTAGTAGAAGCTATTTCTAATATTGAAACTATAAAGGGTAATCATCAAGAAAAGAGATTTATTGATAAGTTTAGAATTAAGTATCAAGACTTTTTAGAGAAGAGTTATTCTTTTAATAGAAATCAGGAGTTATATAGTTTTTTTAAGAGAATTAATAATAATATTTTGATGGTTATTATATTAGGTTTGGGAAGTTATTTAGTTGTTAGAGATGAGATGTCTTTGGGACAACTATTTGTTTATCAGAATATTTTTAATTACTTTATATTTTGTTTTAGTAATTTATTAAATTTAGAGGGATTATATCAAGAATTTAGTATTACTATGAGGCGAGTTGAGGATTTGTTTACAATTAGAGATGAGAATTTTAAGGGAGGACATTATTATTCTTTATATAGGCTTAAAGGTGATATTGAGATTAGTAACCTTAGTTATAATTTTGGAGATAAGAATTTATTTAGTGATGTTTCTTTTAAGGTTTTACAGGGAGAGAAGATTTTATTAGTAGGTGAGTCTGGGACAGGAAAGAGTACATTAGTTAAGATGTTACTTAGATATATTAATGTTTCATATGGGTATATAAAAATAGATAATATTGATATTAATCATTATCATTTGGATACTATTAGAAATAATATTACTTATATTAGTAATAATGATACGTTATTCAGAGATACAATTTATAATAATATTGTTTTAAATAAGAGAGTTGATAAGGAAAAGTTTAAGAGTATTACTGAGATAACTAGGGTTGATGAGATAGTTAAAAATAGGGAGTTAGGATATCAAGAAATAGTAGAAGAGAATGGTTTTAATTTTAGTTCTGGAGAAAGACAGAGAATAATTTTAGCGAGGGCTTTAGTAAGAGATAGTGATATTTATATTTTTGATGAAGCTTTTAGTCAGATAGATATTGATAAGACTCGGAAGATACTTGAAGGTGTTTTAGAGTTTTTGAATGATAAGACTGTTATTGTGATAAGTCATAGAAATAACTTTTATAAGTTATTTTGGCGAGTTTTAAAATTAGAGAATGGTAAGGTTTATGAAATTAGTGAATTATGAGAAGAATAAGTTTATTGCTTTTTTAGTGGTTTTATTATTTGTTTTGTTAATAGGACTTGGATTTT
>ULMC01019456.1_pt1 | contig 14794 bp, 27 predicted proteins | sample 1951541 | NCBI WGS metagenome assembly ULMC01 (sample SAMEA4835539, study PRJEB28245) | human gut metagenome | biome: gut microbiome; material: fecal sample | place: Denmark | collected 2008 | reverse complement strand
CCATTTTGCTCTTTCCTCTTCTGCTTTTTCGCGGTCTATATAGTATTCACTACGATATTGTTTTTTTACTCCATATTGATCTATGTAATATTCTCTGAAGTAATATGCTCTTCCATCTTTTGTCCATCTTTTTTTACTTTTCTCCTTATAGACAGGCATTATATCACCCTTTCTGTTGATTTTAAATTGAAATTTATGATATAATGTAATAGAAAAATCCAATACATTATATCAGTATTGTACTGTTATCTTGTTTTTAGTCTCGCCAGACTTTTGTGATTTTTCAAATTTGACTTCGTGTTGCTGCACGAGGTCTTTTTTTTACTCTGTTGACGTTTAATCTTTCAAATATTTTTGCAATTGTTCTTTTGTAATTTTTGTCAAATCTTGACCAAAGAAAAATTCATATTTTACTTTGAAAAAATCTGCTATATTCAATGCTGCTTCAAGAGGGGTATCTATTTCCCCTTTTTCCCACCGTGATATAGATGAACGATCAACTTTAATTTTATCAGCAATTTCTTGCTGAGATATATTGAGAATATTCCTTATATGCTTTAAATTATTATTAAAGTATTTTGCCACTATAGATACCTCCTTTCATTTATATTTTACCATATTGCTTGTAAAATACAATTATAAAGTGAAAAAATGCACAAAAAATATTGACATTGTGAAAATATGCACATATAATTGAATCAGATAGGAGGTTAATAAATGATAGATTTAATTGCTAAAGAATTAAAGGCAACTAGAATAAGATGCGGCTTTTCACGAGAACAAGTTGCAGCAAATTTCGGTTTATCGTATGAAACAATCAGAAAATATGAATCCGGAAAGTTTAATTTTTCAATAGAAACATTGGAAAACTTATTGAATTTTTATAATGAACCATTAAATATTTTTTTTAGAAATGTCTGTGAAAATATGCACAAAAATAACATAAAAAAAATATTATAAAAGTCTGGCGAGACTAAAAAATATAATGAAAGGATTTGATAATATGAAGAAAAAATTAAGACTAAGAAAATGGGTAAAGAATACAATTGCAATTATTTGCTTTTTTGCAATAGCTTATTTATTTACTCATTTTATTTTGAATTCAATAAATAAATTTGATGAAGTAGCTCAAAAATGTGATGAATCAAAAGGATATGTTTGCTCCTATTATGAGGCAAGACAATTCTTAATAGATAATGAGTAATATTGATTTGAATTCAGCAGAATTACTAAAACTAATAAATAAACAATGGGCTACGACTAATGACATTATGAAAATTAGGGGTTGTTGCTACAGTACTGCTCTAAGTGAAAGAAGAGCAATTGAAAGCAATATAAAAGATAAATATTTGAGACTACCAAGATACAAAGTTCCGATGGAAGAGGTTGTTCTATATTATGGAATTAACATTTCATACTTAAAAAAAGCCAACAATTTGAACAAATAAAAAAGAAAGGGTTCGGTTATCAATAAAAAAAGAAAGGATGATTATATAATATGGCACAAAAAAGAATGCTTAGTATGAACATCATTGATACCGATATGTTTATTCAGATGCCTATTTCGGCAAGATTATTGTATTATGATTTTTGCATGAGAGCAGATGATGACGGTTTTATTGATTCACCTACAAAAATTATGAAAATGATAGGATGTACGGAAGATGATCTTAAGATATTAATTGCAAAAAACTATTTAATACCGTTTAAGAATAAAGTATGTGTAATCAGACACTGGCTAATACATAATACAATACGTAAAGACAGGTATAATCCTACAATTCATTTAGAAGAGAGAAATCAATTAGCAATTAACAATAAAATTTATGATTTTCAAGGCGAAAATGTGTCTGGCAACCATTTGGCAACCATCTGGCAACCCAGTATAGATAAGAATAGTTATTATAATAGTAATAATATATTAGAGCAGTCAACTGAGAATATTTTTGAAATTATTGAAAAGGAATTTGGGAGATTATTAAGTCCTTTAGAAATTGAAATGATTCAAAGTTGGGATTATCCAATTGAAATATTAAAATTAGCAGTGCAACAAGCATCAACGAGCGGACAGTTTGTTATTAAATATATAGACAAAATTCTATATAACTGGTCTAAAGCAAATGTACGTACTGTTGAAGATGCAAAAAAATATATTGCTAATTTTAGAAATAAAAAAGAAAGAAATAATCAGCTTGATGAGCGAAACTCAAGTACGTATTATGAGGAATTGTAGATGGATAATCAAATTGAACTTGATTTAATAGGTAATCTAATTCTTAATCCAGAGTCAATGAAAAAAATTGTTATAAGTCCAGAAAATTTATTTGATTATAAAAATAAATTTATTCTTGAATTACTGATAAGGCAATTTAAAGAATATGGGACTATAAACACAATAGGTATTATTGAAAATTATAAATATTTATTTACACAAAAATTTCAAATAAATGAAATATTACAGATTATGAATTTAGCAATGGCTGATGCTCCAATTACAGACGTGGATTATCTTCAACAGACAATCTTTGAAAGATATGTTAGAAAACTAATTCTAGATGAGATAAATAAGTTTAAAGATTCAAAAATATCCGAGAATGAATTGTTTGAAAATTTGCATAAATTTGAGTCGATGTCGATAAAGGTAAATGATCATAGACTATCTTCAGATGAATTATTTAGTTTGATAAATTCAAAAAATAAGAATATTAATCTAAAATTTTTAAAATTATCTGAATGTGCAAATATCCAAGAGCACGATCTAGTTGTTATAGCGGCAAGACCAGGAATAGGAAAGACAGGCTTTATTCTAAATATTTTAGAAGATTTATCATCTAAATATAATTGTATTTTATTCAACATGGAAATGAGCGAAAAACAAGTTTACCAAAGACTTATATCGATTAATAGTGGTACACCCATGAAATATTTAAACAATGCCGAAACTACTTATCAAGAAAAATGCATAAAAGAATCTTGTAATCAAATAGCAAATAAAAAAATAAAAATATATTCTCAAGGACAGACTATTTCAACAATTCGTAGAAAAATTGTTTCGGAATCGAAAAAAGAACATACGATAGTATTTATCGATTATGTAGGATTAATATCCACTAGTAGCAGCGATAGAAAGTTGTCACTATACGAAAAAATAACATCAATAGTTAAAGATTTAAGGCAAATTAGTCTTGAAAATGACTGCACTATTTTTCTTGTTTCCCAACTCAATAGACAAGTTGAAAATCAAAAAGACAAGACACCCAAAATTAGTGACTTAAAAGAATCTGGAGAGTTAGAACAGTCGGCAACTACAGTTCTATTATTACACGACGAAAATCATGATAAAAATTTGTCTAAATCAGAAATAGAAATTTCGGTTATCATCGGCAAGAATCGAAATGGAAGAGTTGGAATAACAAGGTTAAATTACAATAAAGAAAATCAACAATTTTCAGATATAAAAAAGACAGTTGTTAATAATAACGATTGGAGAAAGGAATAAAAAGTGGAAAAGATAGATTATTCTCAGTTAAACAATTTATTAACTGAAATAAATAAAAAGGGAATACCTAGTACTTTGATATTAAATTTGTTAAACATTGAATCGTTAGCAGAATTAAATGTTAAACAATATAATTACTTATTATTTTTAGTTAAAAGTTAGGAGGGTTAAAATGTTTTCAGTAAAAAAGAGAAACACAGAAGCACTAAAAAAAGAATCTATGTATGAAGATCTTGTTGCTTCAAAAGAAAAAATAATAAAGATACAAAATGATCAAATTGCAATGTATGAAAAGATGATCAGCATGAAAGATATTTTTTCAGATATAAAAAAAATTCAAAATGAACTAAGAATAGAAATTTTAAATAAAAAAGGGAGAGTGAATAAAAATGCAAATAACAAAAATAGCAGTAAAAAAAGTAAATAAGGAAGATAGTAAATTGAGAGGATTCGCTACAGTAATTCTGGATGATGCAATTGCAATTCATAACATCAAGATTTTAGAGAGCAAAGAGAAATTATTTATTGCATTCCCTTCTTCAAAATCTAACTCTGATGATAAATATTACGATATAGTTCATCCAATTAAGCAGGATATAAGAATATTAATTGAAGAATCAATTTTAAAAATGTATAAGGAAGTGAAATAAAATGTTCTTTGGTAAAAAATATAAAGATGAAATAATTGAACTTAAAAAACAAAACAAGAATCTGCAAAAAAAATTAGATTTGGCGAATGCAAGAATTGGTGGTTTTAAAGCAGCTAATAACCGCTATAGGAAAGATAATAGTGAATTATCAAAAATTAATTTATTACTTCAAAATGAAATTAATGCAACAAAGCATTTAACAGAACAAAATGAAGAATTAAGAAAAATAACATCCGAGTTAAATTCTGAAAAAATAAGAATAAATAGTGAGTTAACGTCAAGGGTAAAAGAATTGTCACAATCAAAAAAAGAAATAGATACAATAAAAATTGAAAACCAAAGCAATAAAGAAAAAATTATCAAATTGCAAGGTATTGTTGATAATTTGAATAAGTTAATTAATACCAAAATGAGAGATAAAGTTTCCATGCAAGAATTAAAAAACTATTGTGAAGGAGGAAAAAAGTAATTAATTAAAAAATTATGTAAAAATAGTCATAGTATTCGTAGTTAACGACCCAGGGTTGCACCTCACACTCCTTTTTTTATTTTTTACGTATGATCAATGAGTTTGAGACTATGAGTTTGATTGATCATTAATTAATTATTTTGCAAAAAATTATGAATAAAAAGGAAGAAACTGTCGTAATAGTTGCACTTTGTGTAGTAGCCTCATCAATGTTAATACTTATTGCATTGCTCACTTCTATTTTGTTAAAAGATGAATGTGCTAAAGATACTGAATTATCAAAGTGGACTATTTGTATAAGAAAAATTGAAAAGGAAGGAGAATAATATGTCAAAGTATTTTCCTGTAAAATATGGCAGATCATCAGTTCGCCCTTTTAAAAAGGAAGATGTAATAAATATGATGATTATGCTTCAAAAAAAAAGAGATACTGAATTATCATCAAGTCGAAAATTTATTTATGATCGTGACTGGTTGATGATTAAACTAGGATTAAATACAGCCTTTAGAATATCTGACTTATTAAAATTATCAGTCAACGATAATTTGAAAAAAGGAATTATGTATATTCGTGAGGATAAAACCAATAAAGAACAATATTGGGAGCTAAATCAAAAATTGCATAGAGATGTACTTGAATATATTCAAAGAAATAATCTTTATGACGATGAATTTTTGTTTAAGTCAAGAATTGGTATTAATAAGCCAATCTCAACAACTAATGCTTGGATGCGAATAAAAAAATATTCAGATGAGTTAGGAATTAAATATTTGGTTGGTTGCCATTCGTTAAGAAAATGTTTTGCAAGAACGTTTTATGAAGAAACGAAAGACTTGATAACACTACAAAAAATGTTGAATCATGCTTCGCCACAAATCACATTAATCTATATTTGTTGGGATGACGAAGATCAACTAAATGCTCGAAAAAATTTTTATTTATAGGAGGAAAATTAAAATGAAGATTAAAATAATAAATTTATTATTCTTTGTTCATGAACAAAGATTAGAGGAAGGTTTTAAGTTTGTTTTCAGGGATGAAGTACTTGAATATAAAAATAAGGACTTAATTTTTGTGCAAACTGATGATTGTCTTGGCTACAAATATATACTTGAAAAAGTTTTAGATGAGGAAATTCTAGTATTGACACCAGATCTTATTAAAATTGATGAGGATAGTACTACTACACAGGTTAATGATTCAGTAAAAAAAGAAGATATAGATAATATATTATCTCAGACACTAATATCAGTTGAAAAATATGGAGATAAGACAACTATTTTAAAAGCAACTTTACCAAATGGTTTTGTAGTTGTTGAAAGTTCAAGCTGTGTGGATCCTAAAAACTTCAATATGTCTATTGGTGAACAAATATGTATGAAAAAGTTAGAAGATAAAATATGGGAATTAGAAGGATATAAATTGCAGAATGAATTATCTTTAAATTAGTAAAAAATATTTTTTTAATATATATCATTAATAAAATGAAAAAAAGTAAGTTCAACTAAAAAAGTTATGGTTTTTATGATTGCTAAAAATTATAGACTGCAAAGAAAAAAATAAAAAAAAGTATAGAATAATTGAACTTAATAGAATTATTCCATTTTGTTAAGTTCATATAGATAAGATTTGGGAGAAGTTAGTATGCAAAATGTTGATATTTATGAAATTGCTAGATACATTAAAAATGTTTATTCTATTAACCCATTAATTAATCTATCATGGGATAATTTAGAGCAAATATGTTTTACCAATAAAAAATTAAATCATCCTTATTGTTCTTTCCATTTTGATATTTGCCCAAAGTGGGGATATGCACCAGGTAAGTTACTTATTTACCACAGCCAAGAAAAAAAAGATCATACAGGTTGTGGTGGAAGTTTGATTTATGAAGGAATAGAAAGTATTGACTGGTTAATGCAAAATACATTCGGATTGGTAAAAGTAAATGAACAACTTGAACTATTTTAAAGAAAGGAAAAATAATAATGAATAAAACGATAAAGAAACTTTTGAAAGATTTGGAGTTGTGTAATGGCTTTTTCGATTTTATTATTGAACCTGATGAATCAAGAATTTTAGTTGATTATATAAAACAACTCCAAAAAGATAATAAGTCACAACAAGAAAGAATCAAATACTTAATGAGAAGTTGCAATAGAAAAGAAGATGTCATAGAGGAAAAAATTTCCGAATTGGTTGATTTAGATACTAGATGGAATAGGTTGAAAGAATATATAAAAAAAATAATTGTAGATAGTGAAGTAGTAAGGGAGCCGCAACGTTATTATAAACAAATCTATAGCTTTATGATTGAACTAGAACAAGGAGATAATAGCAATGAATAGTCAAGATTTAAAAGATTTAATTGATTATGTAATGGAACACAATTCTTGGAAACAATGTTCAGCACTTCTAGAAAAAAGAAAAATGCCTAAATATTTAGATTTTAGACTATGGTTTACTTTAGATACTAGAGACGGAATTATATTTTATTTGAAAACCAGACATTGTGGAAAAGATAAATCCTTTAGAATTGAAACAAAAGAAGATTTAGATAAATTTTATAAATGGCTAAACAAAAGAGATATAGATTAGAGGTGTAAGTGATGTTGAAGATTGGAAATTTTGTTTTTAATAAAAAGCTCATTTCGTATATATATTTATTTAAAAATAATTTTACTGGGGTGTATTATATATCTGTCAAACTAACAACTGAAGAAGAAATTGATATATCTTTTGATAGCCAAAAAGAAAGAGATGAAGAATTTGATAGGCTGTTAGAGAAAGTTGAGGAAGAATAAATGGATGTTAAAGAGCTATTTGATAGAGAATTTTATGAACGATACCGTCAAAAAGGTGGAATCTATGTAATACCTGTGGAAATATTTCAAGTGTTGCTTATTGACCAAGAGAAATTACTTGAGGAAAATAAAGAATTAAAGAAACAACTTGAAGAACATAAAAATATATATATAAAAAAGTAAATAATTTTTTAGCAGAAAATGTAGAACCTGATCCAGAAGATCTATATATGGCAGAGTTAGAACAAAGAGCAATGGATTGTGAGCTAATGGAAATGCAGCAAAAAGAGTTTATAAATTATTTAGAAGATGAGATAAAAACATTAGAAAAAGATATACTTGAAACCGTTGATGATGTGGATATATATATATATGAAACAAGTGAAATCACTTATAATAGAAGAAATTTTACAAAAATACAAAAGTATGATAGGAGTATCAGATGAAAATAATAAGCAATAAACTTTATAACGAATATACAAAAACAACAATAGATTATCATACTGATTATTCCAAAATAACTAAAGAACAATTATATGATACTTTTAAGTTCCATTGTCAAGGCCAAAGAATACTTAATGAAGTAGTTGAATACATTTATAAATTAATTCAACAAGATAAAAAATAATAGGAGGAAAAACTAATGAATGAAAAGGAAGTTGTAAAAATAGTTCTGAATGAACTAGAAAAAAGAAACATAATCAAGCATAATTTTTCAACGTATAAAAATACAGAACAAATCCTTAGAGATTATCCAATGTTAAAGAAATCAATTACTGACAGGCAAGAACAAATAAAAGAATATAAGCAATTCGGATTACAAGAAAAATCTAAGTCCATAACTTCAATAAGTGTAAACCATAAACACGAAGATACAGAGGATATAATAAATGACTCAATAAAAAGTTTGCAGAAACACATTTTCAAAACAAAGGTGATAATTGAATTTATTGATAAAATATTGGATAGATTCAAAGATGATCCCTATTTTGATGTGATAAAATTACATTACTTTGAAAATATGACATATGATCAAATTGCAGAGATATTTGATAAAAGAAAAAATAATAAAGGTAAACTAACCGCTGGAAGTACAATTGGTAGCAATAATCAAAGATTAATACGTGAAATTCAAAAATATTTATTTCCAAATGATTATTTATTTCAACTTTTAGGATATTGACAAAAATGGAAATTGGTTGGAAAAGACCACTATTTTCATTTAGAAAAATATAATATATAATGTGTATAGTGAAATTAATGTAAAATGAAAGTCGGCTTTGCTGACTTTTTTTGTTGGTGATGAATGAAAAAAAGAAGAAAAAGAAGAAAGATATATAATTGGCCTGTCGAAATTGCAAAAGGCAACACAGATGCTTTTTATCATTCAACTGATTATGATATTTGGAGAGAAAAGGTATTAGAGAGAGATAAACATGAGTGTCAGTTCTTTTCTGGTAAATGGTCTGATGGAATTCATAAGCCATCAAAAATAAAGCCGATCAGGGCGACAACAGCACATCATATTGTTCCGATAAAAGAAGATCCATCACTTTGTCTTGATGTCGATAATGGAGTATCTCTTTCATTTGAAGCTCACGAAATAGTATCTGAAAGGGCCAAGTTTAAATTTAAAAAAAGAAAAAAAGTTTTAACAGAAGAAAAATGGTAGTTTTTTCTTTACCATACCCCCGGTCAAAAACTGGGCCTGTATATTTTTTAAGGCCAGCGGGTGTGTGGTTAACGACTAAAAATATCTTCACGCGTACGCGTGTGTGGAAGGGTAGGAGGTGGTTATAATGTGAAAAAAGCAGAAAAAGTAACAAATGGAAAAATAAAAAAATATCCTAAGACCATAAAAAAACTCAATGAAAAAGACTTTATTGGTATTCGTGAGGACATCAGTAGGCAGTTAGATAATTTATCTAAATTTGGAAAATACTATGACGATTTAGTTAATGAATATTTGAGTTTGCTTGCTATTCGTGAGGGATTAAAAGATGATATATATGAAAAAGGTGTTAGATACGTTTTTCAAAATGGCAATGGTAAAGAGCAAGAAAAAGCAAACGAATCTGTAACTAATTTGATAAAAGTTGAACAAATTATGTTAAAAATCATTAATGATTTAGGGATAAACCAGCCATTTATACCACCACAACCACCAAAAAAAGAAGAAAATACTGATACATATGATGGCGATGAAAATGATTTGTTGTAAGGAAATAGATGATTATTTAGAGTATTACCATAAAGCACCTAATGTTTTTAATAATGAAAGAAAATTATTAATTGAGAATATTGTTATTCCAACACTATCAAGGGATGATATTTTCTTTGATGAAAGTACTTATCGTAAATGTATTAAGTTTGTAGAAAGGTGGTATTATCCACTTTTTCCATATCAAAAATTTCTTTATGCTTTTGTTTTTATGTACAAAGATGATGTTCCTGTTTTCAGGACTTTTATTATTTTAGAAGGAAGAGGCAATGGAAAAGATGGTTTTATTGTTCCATTATTACATTTCTTAACCACTCAATATTATGGTGTAGAGAATTATAACATAGACATAGTAGCAACATCTGAAGGACAAGCTAATGACACATTTGATGTTGCTTATAGTGTTTTAGATAAAAATGAAAATATAATGAAAAAATATTTTTATTGGAATAAAGAATATTTTGTAAATAAAATAACAAGATCTAGGTTTAGATTTAATACTTCAAATGCTGCTACAAAAGATGGTAAAAAAAGTGGATTAGTACTCTTTAATGAGTATCATGCTTATTTAACAGATAAAAATATAAAAGTTTATCAAGGTGGCTTAGGAAAAGTAAAACATGGAAGAATTTTTATAATTACTTCAAATGGTGATGTGCGAGGCGGACCACTCGATGAGTTGTTAGACTCATGTACTAAAATTCTTCAAACAGGAGATAACAAATTGAGGTATTTTCCATTTCTATGTAAGATGGATGATCTAACAGAAGTTGATAATCCTGAGTTATGGGAAAAGGCTAATCCTTCACTTCCATATTTACCGGAATTATATGATGCTATCATGATAGATTATTTAGAGCAAAAAGAACGTCCTTCAAAACGAAGTGAATTTTTGAGTAAAAGAATGAATATTCCTCAGGAGAGAGATGATCTTGTTGTAACATCATGGGAAAACATACTGAAAGCATCTTATAGTGATGTAAAAAATAAAGTTCCTAGACTGATAGTGAGAAAAGAAAAGCAACCAGCGATAATAGGAATAGACTTTGCCTCACTTAGAGATTTTGCATCTGTTGGCATTTTAACCAAAGATGGAAATGAATTTTGTTGGAGACAAAAAACTGTTATATGTTCATCTAATAAGTTTTTCAAAGACATTAAATTCCCATTTGAAAATGCCGGTCAAAAAGGATTTGAAGACTTTGTTATTGTAGATACACCATCAATTGATGAGAAAATAATTGTTAATTGGGCTTTAAGTTATTTTAATGATTATGATATTAAAAAAATAATATTGGACAATTATCGTTATCAACTGATAAAAAAGACATTTGAAGAATCTAATGTTTCTGTCGAAACAAAAGAAAATAAAGATGGATTAATAAGAATGATACGATATCCTGCCTCCATAGCCGCTATTGTAGCACCTAAATTGGAAGTCTTATTTGAAAGAGGACAGTTGAATATAGGTGATAGTGCAATTATGCGGTGGAGTATTAATAATACATGTTTACGTACAAAAAAAGATGGAAATATGTATTTTGAAAAAGTAGAAGAAAAGTTGAGAAAAAATGATCCATTCATGGCTATGATTTGTGCTTTGAGTGGTGAAGAATTATTAGTTGAAAACATTGAATATGTTTATGTTTAGGAGGAGGTGAAACATGAAAATATTAGATATGTTGTTTGCTAAAAGTGATAGAAGTCAGTTAGAGAATTATATTGAAACATTATTCATGGCAAAGCAAAAGCAATTACAAATAAAAAGACATGCTATAGAGCACGCGATTGATTTAATAGCAAAAACAATTTCCAAATCTGAAATTCAAATTTATCGAATGAAAAAAGGAAAAATATCAAAAGATGATAATTCAAAGGAATACTATACTTTGAATGTTCAGCCAAATCCTAATAAAGAAGCGACATCTTTTTTTTATGAAGTAATAAAAAAATATTTGGATGATGGAGAAGCACTAATCGTCGAACTAGATGGAAGTTTGTATCTTGCTGATACATTTCAAGTGAGTACAAGTGTTTTATTGCCAAAGGTTTATTATAATGTTCAAATTAGTGATGATCATGGAAATTCTATTTTTTTAAGAAAAACATTCACTTCTGAAGACGTAATTTATTTGAATTTAAAGTCATCAAAAATAAAAGAAACTCTTGATAGTTATTATGAGGAATTAGGAAATTTAATTGGAATAGCAAGCTCACACTATAAATTAAACAATTTGTCTAAATTTCGCTTAAAAATTCCTGGGGGACAACCTAAATTGAAAGATCCTATAACTGAAAAGGAATTAACTTATGATGACTATAAGCAAAAAATAACGAGAGGACTTTTTGATGAACAAGATGCCATTATTTTATTATCTGATACTTTTGGTCTAGAAAAAATTGATTTTGGCTCTGGAACGAGTTCTGATGAATGGTCTAAATTAGAAAAAAAGTGGTCTGACAAAGTTGCGATGACATTTAATATCCCTTTAGATATTTTTTATGGAAATAAAACAGATAAATCAACATCTACTAATGATTTTATTACATTTGGAATATTACCTCATCTTCAAATTATCGAAGATGGTTTAAATGCAAAAATTATTGGTGAAAGTAATTTTTTAAAGGGAGAGAGAATTAGAATAAATAGACTTAATATGAAACATTTTGATATTTTGGAAAGTGCTGTTAATATGGATAAATTATTCTCTAATGGTTATAGTCATAATGAAATTAATGAGTTTATCGGAATTCCAAGGGTTGATGCTGCATGGGCCGATAAACATTACATAACAAAGAATTATGAAAATGTAGATTTAGCATTGGAAGGAGGTGATGAGAATGAAGGAACAAAATGATAGATATTTTCAATTTGTTAAAGTTGATGATAACTTAACAGAATTATATATTTATGGTGATATTCGCAAGCCTTCTCTTATCGAGAGGTGGCTAGAAATAGAAGATGATACTAGAGTTGATGCATATAGTTTCAAGGATGCACTAAATGAAGTAAATACACCTAATTTATTAGTTCGAATAAATTCTATGGGTGGTAGTGTGTCTGAAGGTTTAGCTATATATGGTTTATTATCAGACTTCAATGGTCATTTAATAACTCAAGTTGATGGCTTTGCTTGTAGTGCAGCAAGTGTCATATTTATGTCTGGTCAAGAAAGAATAATGCCAGAAAATGGTTTACTTATGATTCACAATGCTTGGACAGATGCATGTGGTGATCCAAATGAATTACGAAAGGCAGCTGATGATTTAGAAATCATTACTAAGCCAAGTGTTAATATTTATGTGAATAAAACTGGTTTATCAGAAGAAGAAATTAAAAATATGATGGACAAAGAAACTTGGATGGATTATAAAAGTGCTTTTGAAAAAGGTTTTGCTACATCTATTCAAAAAAATGATACTATTCAACAGTCCATTAAAGATATAAATTCTTACATAAGAAATTTAGTTATAAAAAATCAGGAATTAACAACTAAATTAGAAAAATTTGAAAAAGAAAATAATAATGCAAAAATTAAGGAAGATTCATGGGAATCTTTTTTTAATTTATAGAAAAAGAAAGAAGGTATAAAATGAAATTAAATAATGAAAATTATAATGAGTTAAAAGCAAAAGCAATAAAAATGTTAAATGAAAGTGAGGACAAACCTACTGCACTTGCTGAAGTGGTTGAAATGTTTGCCGAAGAAAAACATAAAGATTTGATTAATGAAATTCAAACACAAGCAATAAAAGCAGCAGCTGATAGTAATTATTCAAATAAATTAGGTTTACGTATCTTAAGCAAAGAAGAAGAACAGTTTTATGAAAAATTCAAAGATATTAAGCAAGCAATATCTGGTTCTCAAATCGATTTAATTCCAACAAGCATCGTAGATCTAACTTTAGAGAATGTAAAAGAGTCAGAGCCAATTTTAAAACTAATTAAATTTGCTCCTGCAGGAGTTAAAAGATGGATTGTGGCTGAAAAGTCTGGTAGTTATGCATGGAGTGGTATAACTGCTTCTCTATCAGGTGAATTAACTCCTAATATAACTGGTTTAGTTACTGATATCTGTAAGTTAGATGCTTATTTAGTAATTCCAAAGGCAATAAGAAAATTAAGTTATCAATTTATGGATAAGTACTTTATGGCAATTCTTCAAGAAACTTTACAAGCAGGTCTTGCATATGGTTATCTTTGTGGAAATGGAAAAAATCAACCTATTGGAATTTATAAGCAACTTGATAGGACTAATGAAGATGGAACTCATAAAGATAAAACAGTTAACACTGATATAACTAATTTTAGCCCTAAGGGTTTATCAGCAGCTAAAATTTCATTAACAAATAGTGGTAAGAGAATTTTAAATAAAATCTATTTAGTTTGTAATCCAGAAGATAGAGCAAATTATGTTGATCCTGCAATATATGATGAACAAGGTAATTTAGTTTCTTCATACAAAAACCTAGAAGTTGTTGAGTGTACTGAAAATCCAAAAGGAAAAGCAGCATTTACACTTGAAGGTAAATATACTATGGGTATGGATGGAATTGAGATTAGTGAATACAAAGAAACTAAAGCAATAGAGGATGCTGATCTAATTGTGGGAAAAGTAAATGCAAATGGTAGAGCTGTTGCTGACAACGTTGCATATGTATTTGATGTAACTAAGTTAGAGGAATATGTTCCAACAATAAAAACTATTTCTACAGTTGTTTCATTACCAGAGACAAAAACAGATACAAATCAAAATGCTGGAGCTTAAGTTCCAGCATTTTTTAATATAGGAGGGAAAAATGTATATAATTATTAAAGACTTTACAGATTTACAAGACGATAATCATTCGTATGATTTAGGAAGAGTTTATCCATATGAAAAAAAAGATGTATCTAGTGAAAGAATAGAAGAATTACTCAGCGATAAAAATAAATTAAAAGAACCATTAATCAAAGAAGTTTCTCTTGAAGAAATGAATGAGAATCAATTAATTGAATATGCAAAAATAGAGGGAGTTGATTTGAAAAAATTAATTCTTGATAAATTTCAAAATACAACAGATTCTAAAGAATTTGAAAAATTGATTAAAGTTGCGAAGAAAAAGAAATTAGAAGTACCAGAAGATATTACTCTTGAGGAACTAAAAGA
>ULMC01009615.1_pt1 | contig 15017 bp, 9 predicted proteins | sample 1951541 | NCBI WGS metagenome assembly ULMC01 (sample SAMEA4835539, study PRJEB28245) | human gut metagenome | biome: gut microbiome; material: fecal sample | place: Denmark | collected 2008 | reverse complement strand
CTTCCGATCACGAGGTCATCGGAACGGATATTTATTCCGGCGCAAACTCATTAAACGCCTATACGACAAATTTCGCCGGGGTCGCAAAAAGCACGGTAATATTTCAGAATATAACTCTTATCGCCGACTGCGGCGAAGGTACGGCATACATTGCAAATAATATAAGAAACGACATTGAAGCTGAACGCGACACGATAAACTGCTCTGTAAACGCTCAGTCGGACGTTAAAACTGCGGCAGGCGGCACTAAGGGCTTGTCTGCTGTGACCGTTGTAATAGTAGCTCTTACAGGTATCTGCCTTATACTGAGCTCCGGGGTATTTATGTCGGCGTGGCTCGACTCAAAGCAGTCAGAAATGGTCGCACGCAGGATATGCGGTGCTGACAGTGACGACATACGAAAGCTGATATTCTTATACGCCGTTATTGCCGATGTGGCGGGAATGGCAGTCGGTTTTCTGCTGACCTTTATTATATCGCTCATTCCGCAGGTCACCTTCTACCTCGGTAGCATTCGTCTTTCATACGGCTTGCTTATCGCAGTTATACTTACGGCTGTAAATATAGTAACCGCTTACAGACAAAGCGTAAAATACAGCGGAAAAATGATAAACAGCCTGAGGAGGGAATAATATGCGTAACGAAAAAATCCAACTTATTATAAATGATATACGCTCTTCCCTTCCCCTCTATCTGTTGATATTCTGTCAGCTTCTGCTTGTATTCTATGTTGTTAGCTCTGGCTGTGATTTTTTATCGAAGGCAGGAAACGGCACTGCCGCTCAGGATATTTCGTATGACAGCCGCAACGATAATTATTATGTTAAATCAAAAACGGACGATGAGATCAGGGTGGCAATTTCGGGCGAAACAAACGAGCTTTCATATTACATAGGCGAAAACTACAAAACCGTAGACTTTGCATATCTTGATAGTCTTGTATACGGCGATAACATATCGGGAGATATTTATGATGTGTACGGAGTAACTTCCGCTTTTTTTGATTATTACAATATAACGGTCGAACAGGGCAGGCTGTTCTCTGATGATGAATATGGCGGTGACGGCAAAAACATTCCCGTTGTAGTCGGAAGCACAGCCGCAGACGGATATTCGGTAGGAGATAAATATCTTGATAAATACGAAATAGTCGGCATTCTGAAGCCCGGACAATATACATATTGGATGTACAGCGATATGGAGGCAACATCTGTTGACACGGCAGTATATATGCCGATAATGAGCACGGAATTTCTTAAAGAAAACGGTATCGATTACCCCACACAGCTTATTTTCGCGGAAAATAAAAACGCTCTTTCGGCGATCAACGAAAAAGCCGCAGAGCTCGGCATTTACGGCTATAATTTCATTTCAATAAACGATATGATAAAACAGCGCTCCGATACATTTTTACAAAACAGCATGATTATGATCATAATCGGGGCGATAATACTTGTGCTATGTCTTCTGAGCCTTATCGAAACGATGCTCACATATGTCAGAAAAAATATATCCGAGCTTCTTATACACGTCATATGCGGCGCTACAATAAACGATATTATTTTAAGGGTCGGGGCAGGTGCATTTTTCGTGGTATTTTTAAGCGGCATGATAATGGCTGTAATCCTGCATACGTTGACAGCAACTATTGCGATAATTATTACCGGAATAATCTCCGTAATTATTTCTCTTATACCTGTTGTAACAACATTGAAAAAGAAGTCACTTATAATCGCCGTGAAGGAGGAAAAGCTATGATAAGCGTAAAAAATCTCACAAGAAATTTCTCGTCGGGCGAGGCTGAGGTCAAAGCGCTGAAAGGCGTAAGCTTTGATATAAACAGCGGAGAGCTTGTCGCGATAATCGGAAAAAGCGGAAGCGGAAAATCCACCCTGCTCAATATTCTCGGACTGCTTGATAAGCCGACAGACGGCGAATACGCTATAAACGGCAAAAATGTATCTTCTGTCGGAGAAAAACATCAAGCCGGGCTTCGCAATGCCGTTATCGGCTTTGTAATACAGGACTTTGCACTGGTCGAAAAATACACGGTAAAGCAAAACGTGCGCATACCTCTGATATATTCAAAAAAACAGATCGACAAAGAAAAAGCGGTAAGGCTTGTTTTGCAGAAGGTAGGGCTGTCCGATAAGATATCGACCCCCGTATTCAAGCTTTCGGGCGGTCAGAAGCAAAGAACCGCCATTGCAAGGGCGATAGTAAACGAGCCCGAGATCATACTTGCGGACGAACCCACAGGTGCTCTTGACAGCGATACAGCCGATGAGATAATGCGTATTTTTGAAACGCTCAGCCGCGAGGGCAAAACCGTCATTATAGTAACTCATGACAAGGATATCGCGTCACGCTGTAAAAGAATAATCGAGATATCGGACGGAGTTATAATAAGCGACAGAAAAACGTAATCTAATCACCATAAATTTCATCTTATATTTAAAATTTCTCCGAACATAATAATGTTGCAAGGTCAAAAGGACCTGCAAAAAATTACGGAGGAAAACAACAATGGCTAGTACTAATAAAAAGAACAAGGCAGCATTAAGCAGCATCAAGATGCAGGCCGCAAACGAAGTAGGCGTACCCCTTAAGGATAACGGTTACAACGGCGACCTTACTTCAAAGCAGGCAGGTTCAATCGGCGGTCAGATGGTAAAAAAGATGATCGAATCTTACGAAATGTCAAACCAGCAGTAACCTGAAATATCATGATCGGTCCGATGTCCTCAAAGCGGTATCGGACCGATTTATTTTAGCCATAATGAAAGCACCGCCTGTCAATGAAAGAAATCCGCTTAAAAAATGCAAAATGTGCAAAAAACATATTGAACTTTTCGGCGAATAGTGCTATAATTTTCTTTGTACAATCAGTCGGTACTGCAAGCATACATAATTTCCCTGTATTTTCATCATACTGATGCTGAAAGGAAACGGTATTTCGCTTGCATAAGGCAGATGAGCTGCCGCTATGGCGGAAATTACGGCGATAAACTCGCTTTCAGGAAGGAATGTTTTTACAATGGAAATCAAAATTGAGAAAACTAAAACACCTAAGGCAAAGCCCGTTGACGAAACAAAGCTCGGTTTCGGTCACATCTTTACCGATCATATGTTCATTATGGAATATGACACGGGTAAGGGCTGGCATGACGCAAGAATAGTTCCCTATGGGGATATTTCGCTTTCACCTGCCGCTATGGTTCTTCACTACGGACAGGAAATTTTCGAGGGTATGAAGGCATACAGAACTCCCGACGGTAGCATTCAGTTCTTCCGTCCGGAAGAAAACTTCAAGAGAATGAACATCTCCGCAGAGCGTCTTGTTATCCCTCAGCTTAATGTTGACGACTGCTTACAGGCTCTCCACGAGCTGGTAAAGATAGATGCGGACTGGGTACCTCATACAGACGGTGCTTCACTTTACATACGTCCGTTCATATTCGCCGCTGATCCGTTCCTCGGCGTTCGTCCCGGCGACAAGTATTACTTTATGATAATTATGTCACCCTCAGGTGCATATTACGCTTCGGGTCTTGACCCCGTTAATATCTATGTTGAAACAAACTATGTCCGTGCGGTAAGAGGCGGTATGGGCTTTACAAAGACAGGCGGCAACTACGCCGCATCGCTCATCGGTCAGGACGAGGCTCACAAGCAGAACTACTCACAGGTACTGTGGCTTGACGGTGTTGAGCGCAAGTACATTGAAGAAGTAGGTGCTATGAACATCTTCTTCGTAATCGACGGCGAGGTCGTTACTCCCGCACTCCAGGGCTCTATCCTTTCGGGTATCACAAGAAAGTCATCTATAGAGCTGTGCAAGAAGTGGGGACTTAAGGTAAGCGAGAAGAGAATTACAATACAGGAAATCGCAGACGCTTACGATGCAGGCAAGCTCAGTGAAGTATTCGGTACAGGTACAGCCGCTGTTATTTCGCCTGTAGGTCACTTAAAGTGGGGCGATAAGGTTATGCTTATCAACGACAACAAGATAGGACCTATCTCTCAGCGTCTTTATGACACAATGACAGGTATGCAGTACGGCAAGCTCCCCGATGAAATGGGCTGGATCGAAAAGCTGTAAGGCACTGTAAGTTCCGACCTTTCTGTACAGCAAAACGGTCGGGAATAAAAGTTCATCGTATTAAAACGGTATTTTAACCGTATTCAATTATATGGCAGACAAGCACGACAGCGCAGATACGTTGCCGTGCACTGCTTTTAAATGCAAAACAGGAAAGGAAATTTCGCACATGAAAAACACAGAAAAAACCATGGATAAGCTGGTCGCTCTCTGTAAGGGCAGAGGCTTTATATATCCCGGAAGCGAGATATACGGAGGACTTGCAAACACATGGGATTTCGGACCTCTCGGCGTTGAGCTGAAGAACAACATCAAGTCCGCATGGCGTAAAAAATTCATACAGGAGTGCAAGTACAACGTAGGTCTTGACAGCGCTATCCTCATGAACCCTCAGACATGGGTAGCATCGGGTCATATCGGCGGATTTTCCGATCCCCTTATGGATTGCAAGGCTTGTAAGACACGTCACAGAGCGGATAATCTTATCGAGGACTTTGACGGCACAAACTGTGCAGGCTGGTCAAACGAGCAGATGATGGATTATATCCGTGAAAAGGGCATCACCTGCCCCAACTGCGGCAAGGCCGATTTCACAGACATCAGACAGTTCAACCTTATGTTCAAGACATTCCAGGGCGTTACAGAAGACTCAAAGAGCGAGCTTTATCTCCGTCCTGAAACGGCGCAGGGTATCTTCGTAAACTTTATGAATATCCAGCGTACTACCCGTAAAAAAGTACCCTTCGGTGTTGCACAGGTAGGTAAGTCATTCAGAAACGAGATCACTCCCGGCAACTTCATCTTCCGTGTAAGAGAGTTCGAGCAGATGGAGCTTGAGTTTTTCTGCAAGCCCGGTACAGACCTTGACTGGTTCTACTTCTGGAAGGACTACTGCAAGAAGTGGCTTCTGTCCCTCGGCATAAACGAAGAGAACTTAAGACTGCGCGACCACGACCAGGAGGAGCTTTGCTTCTACTCAAAGGCTACAACCGACTTTGAATATCTGTTCCCGTTCGGCTGGGGCGAGCTTTGGGGCGTTGCGGACAGAACCGACTACGACCTTACACAGCACATCAAGACAAGCGGTCAGAAGATGGAATACTTCGATCCCGAAACAAACGAAAAGTACGTTCCTTATGTTATCGAACCCTCGCTCGGTGTTGAGCGTCTGTTCCTTGCAGTTATCACAGAAGCTTATGACGAAGAACAGCTTGAGGACGGCACAACAAGAAACGTTATGCACTTCCACCCCTACTTAGCTCCCGTCAAGGCGGCAGTTCTGCCCCTGTCAAAGAAGCTCGCCGACAAGGCAGGCGAGATCGCAGACGAGCTTTCAAAGTACTTCTGCGTTGATTATGACGATGCGGGCGCTATCGGTAAGAGATACAGAAGACAGGACGAGATCGGTACACCCTTCTGCATCACATACGACTTCGACAGCGTTGAGGACGGCTGCGTAACAGTCCGTGAACGTGACTCTATGAAGCAGGAAAGAATGCCTATCGCAGATGTAAAGAAGTACATCGAGGACAGAATTGCGTTCTGATAAGATAAATAATATGATATAGCAAAACGAGGTGTCAACGCACCTCGTTTTTTTATTTTCATAATACTTCTCCCCCTCTTGCATTTCTTCCCCCTTTATGCTATACTTATCCTTAACCGAATATCGAAAATACGGTACGAAAGGCTTTTGCCCGGTAGGTAATAGGGAATTTGGTGAGAATCCAAAGCAACCGTCATTACTGTATCTGAGCCTATGCTCACAAGTCAGAATACCCCCGTATTTTTCGGCATTGTCTCTTGGACGAGGAAGAAGTACAGCCGATCTTCAGCTAAGGCTGTACCCTTATGCTTTTTTTGGCATATCCGTATGGCTTATGTTTGCTGTGCTAAAAGATCAGTTGTGCTTTCACTTTTTTTGGTGAAGGCATTTTTTATTGCCGTTTTTCGTATTTGTTTACGGAGGTGACGTTATGGCGGACGAAAAATTGAGCAGGGCTGTCGCTATGCTTTGCGAAAAGTATGAACAGCTTGGCACTCTGCCCAAACGCTCCGATTTTACTCCAAGCGAAGTCTGCTTTATAAAGCAGAAGCTGGGTCCGTGGACAAGGGCGCTTGAAGCCGCAGGGCTGAAAGAACCGCCCGCAGTATCCGCAAAGGAGAAAAGTCGTGCCAAGCGTGAACGCTCCCGGCAAAGAAGAAAAGCGGCAAAACGCAGATTAGACGGTTAAGCCTTACGGCAAAAAAGAATAAAGGAAGGTAAAACTATGACAACTGTGAAGAAATTTACAGCAAAAGTGTCGGCTTTACTGTTAGCGCTTTCGCTTGCGTTACTCTCAGTACCGCAGGTAAGCTTTACGGTATTTGCCGATGATGACCTCGGAAGCGTCCGTGTTATCGTAGAAAACACAACGTTTACCGAAGCGGTCGACGGCGGTGAAGCTCCCGCATGGATAGGCACCAAGGTCGACAAGTGGGTATCGCTTGATAAAAATTCAAGCGCTATGACCTGCATAAAGGACGCTATTGAAAGCTCAGGCTTTACACAGACCGGCGCTGATGCAGGCTACATAAGTGAGATTGCAGGACTTAAAGAAAAAGCCGGCGGCTCAATGAGCGGCTGGATGGGCACGCTCAACGACTGGTTTACAAACGAGGGCTTTGATGCCTACACTGTAGCCAACGGCAAGCTCACAGACGGTGACGAGCTCCGTATGCAGTACACTATGAACTGGGGCGCTGACCTCGGCAGCGACTGGAGCGGCACTGACACATCGCTTAAAGCAATAAACAGCGATTACGGCACGCTTTCCCCCGAATTTGGCTCAAAGACTTACGAATATACTCTGACTGTTCCTTTCGGCACAAAGAGTATCAATTTCCGTCCCACGGCACTGAACAGGAATTTCAAGACAGTAAGCAAGATCGGCGATAAGACACTCAGCCTGACAAAGCCTACAGAGATAAAGGACGGCGATGTTATCACCGTTACGGTAGGCGAGGGCAAAGCCGCAAGTACATACAAGGTAACTGTAAAAGAGGGCGACAGACCTGCCGCACGTTTTGACAGCTTTGCACTTTCGGCTTTCTCACTTGACGGCTGGGACAATGATGCTTTCGACCCCGAAAAGCTTGAATATGATATAAAAATAAAGTCTTACAGTACATCATCTTTCTATATCAACAGCGGAACTAAATTCAATAGTGATCTGCTGAAGTGCTATGCAGTCTATACCGATATAAACGGCGTTGCACAGAGAAACGAGATCAAGTCCGGCAGCTTCAACAGCATTTCTAATATTCCTTTCGGTCTTACCAAGCTGATTTTAGAGCTTTGCTACATAGACGATGAGAGCATAAAGACGCAGTATGTATTCAATATAACACGTCCCTATGACTACACGGCAGAAATAGCTAGCTCAGGCGGCATTACGCTTATTCCCGGCGGCAGAGAGCTGTACGCAACAAAGTATAACGGCTTTGCGGAGGGTACGGTTTTCAGAAATGACGAAAACGGCAATGTGACCGACACGACAGGCACAAACGCAGAATGCCACAGCTACACATCTTATATTTTAGGTAACACCGACAGCGTTGCACTTACTCTTAAGGGTAAAACAGCAAACGTTCATTTCAGAGCAAAGGCTGACGGCGAATACACCGAGCTTAAAAGCGGCGAAACAACTCCCGCATATTCTTTCGGCGAGGATGGCACTGTTACGGTATCTATCGATGCGGTTTCTGACGGTGATTATCTTGCAAACAAGTTTGACGATGCAGATAAGGTGGCAAGCTACACTATAAAGCTCATAAAGGCTGACGCGTCTGTAAAGGACGTACATCTTACAGAGCTTAAGAGTGATTACGGCGATTTATACCCTGCATTTGACCCGTCACTCCTCAGCTATAATATAGTTATAGCAAATGACGCAGAATTTCCTACAGTATATTTCAAGGCAGCTGACGGTTGCACAGTTACAATAGGCAGTGATGCCGCAACAGCGGGTGAAGACGGCTATTACAGCCTCGTTGCCAAGAGCGGCAACACAACTGTAACTATATCGAACGGCACTCTTTCGGAGAGCTACACGGTAAAGGCTACAAAGAGAAGCAAGTATGACGTACCCGACAAGGTCGTTGATTATCTTTGTATCAACAGCCAGTACACCAATGTTTCCTTCGGTGTAGGTCCCGAGCAGACGCTCGCAGGCACTATGAAATCACTCGGTAACTTCGGCGGTTATATCACATATTACTATGACGACCCCATAACCGATGATCCCTCGAACCCCTACGGTCTTGACTTCTATGCATACGGCAACAGCTTTGTAAGCGGCGGAAGTGCGGCTGAGAGCGGACAGGTATACGTATCCGAGGACGGCAAGACATGGTATGCACTCGCAGGCAGTGAGCATTACGAAGATACAACCATCACCGATTACGAAGTAACATACAAAAAGACAGCTGACGGCAAGACAAGCTGGACAGACAATCAGGGCAACTCAAATGACGGCTCAAAGCAGACAGGCAGATGGGTTTCCCCCAGCGTTTATTATATGAACGATCTCGCAAAGGGTGATACTGTCACACTGAGAGGTGTTGTTATCCCCAGCGTTCAGGGTACTATACAGGGTGACAGCTCTACAGCGTCATTTGCAGGTACAACAAGATTCGGCTATGTTGATTACTTCAAGAACGGCACGATAGGCACTAATGTAAACGCATACAGCGAAAATGCCGAATCAAACGGCTTTGACTTAAAGTGGGCTGTGGATGAGGACGGTAACCCCGTTACATTCAAAAACGGCGTTCACTATGTAAAGATCCAGACAGCAAGCAATATCTGGGCAGGTGTATTCAACGAGAAATCGACAGAGGTTTCTTATGTTGTAAGAACTACCGTAAATGAAGAGGAAGTCGGCACGACCGCACTCCCCGGAAAAATAGTTATCACAGATAATGACGGCAAGACAATAAAGGAGCTCACTCCCGATGATAACGGTGTTTATGAAGTAAGCACAGGCGTTGAGGAGAGTGTGAGCATATCTGTTGCAGGTGCGGCAGACGACAATATTTATGTAAACAATCAGCGCATCGCCGCAGATGGCAAGGCTGAAATAGCGCTCAGCAGTCAGTCTGAAATAAAGACTGTAAGAATTATAGTACAGAACGGCGAAAAACAGCCCGTATACGCTTATCTGAAGCTTATCCCCGATGATGTAAAGGCAGCTGAGCAGGTCGAAGAGCTTATAGATGCTATAGGCGATGTAACTCTTGACAGCTATGACGACATAACAGCGGCAAGAACAGCTTATGATAAGCTCAGCGACAATGCAAAGACGCTTGTAGGAAGCTACGAAACATTAACAGCCGCAGAAGAAGCGCTGGCTCAGGCAGAAGCCGATGCAGTAAGCGCGGCAACAGATGCTATTGATGAGATAGGCAATGTAACAGCAGACAGCAAGGAAAAGATCGACAGCGCAAAGGACGCTTACTCCGCAGTTCCCGAGCGTTTAAGAGATAAGGTTACAAATGCAGATACTCTTGACAAGGCAATCGAAAGATTTGCCGCTATCGATGAGATAAAGCAGGCAGGCGCAAAGAGTGACGAGCACAAAGACGATGTTATTTCAAATCTCAGCGAAAACAAGATCTATCCGTTACAGTCGATCGGCGGCGAATGGTCTGTTATCGCTCTCGCAAGAGCAGGCAAGCTTTCCGCAGACAAGGCTGATAAATACTACAATGAGCTTTGTGACGCGGTAAAGGCTAACGGCTCAGACAGACTTTCAGACAGAAAGCCTACAGAGAATGCAAGAGTAATTATCGCTCTGTCCGCACTCGGTAAGAACTCCGCAGATGTTGCAGGTTACAATTTACTGAGCGGTCTTGATGATATGGATTATATCACATCTCAGGGTATCAATGCGGCAATATTCGCACTTATCGCATTTGATACAACAGATTACAGCGCAAAGACACACGATGAGCTTATCGCTTATATTACCGACAATATGACAGGCAAGGGCTGGGCACTCGCAGGTGATGCCGCCGATGTTGACCTTACGGCTATGGCTTTACAGGCACTCGCTCCCTATGCAGCAAATGAGAAGGTAAAGTCTGCTATCAACAGCGGTCTTGAGTTCCTGTCAGAGTCACTTGACGAAAACGCAAGATATGTAAACGGCAGTGAGAGCACATCACAGGTACTTATCGCTCTTGCCGCTCTAGGCATTGATCCGATCACGGATTCGAGATTTACAGTTGATGGTATCACCCTTATCGATGCACTTGAAAGCTATGCTACAGAAAGCGGTTACAGCCACGTTCTCGGCGGTGAAGAAAACTATATGGCTACCGAGCAGGCAACTCTTGCTCTTACAGCTTACAAGCTTTACAAGGACGGTTCTTCACTGTACAATATGAATGTAAAGGCAGTTCCTAAGGAAGAACCCGGAACTCCCGATGATCCTACTCCAGGTGACTCTACAGATAAACCCGAGAAGCCCGATGAGCCTACTCCCGGCGACTCTACAGATAAGCCTGAGAAGCCCGATGAGCCCACTCCCGGCGACTCTACAGACAAGCCCGAGAAGCCCGACGAGCCTACTCCCGGCGACTCTACAGATAAGCCCGAAAAGCCCGATGAGCCTAGCGAACCCGGCAAGCCCGACGAACCCGGTAAGCCCGATGAACCCGGCAAGCCCGGCAACCCGGACAAACCCGTAAGCCCGGACACCGGTGTTGTGCTTACAGGCGGTATGGCGTTACTGTTGTCAGGCGCGGCAATGCTCTTATCAAAGAAAAAGCGCAAATAAGTAAAATCGTAATGTAAACAACTTGTTCCGTACCTGTTTTTATGTTAAAATAGGTACGGAATAAATTTTGTTATGGAGAAAAAATGAAAGCTTTTTTTGATAAATACAAATATATACTCGGACTGGTACTTGCCCTTGTTGTTGTGATAATCATAGCTGTAGTTTCCGCTGTGGCAGGAAAAGATACAGCCGAAAACAGCGATGTTTCATATCAGTTGCCCGAAACCTCTTCTTTTACCGACACCGAAAGTCACATTGAAGCAACAATACCCGAAACAAGCATCAACTTTCCGATACAGTCAGCAGCAACAGCTACTGACAAAATTTCACAAGCTTCAATACAGACCACGGTACAAACCACTTTTTCGGGTGATTTGCAAACCGTTTCGCAAACAGATACCGGAACCGCCTCCCCCGATACGACTACCGCCAACACCTCGATAACGCCTGCGTCAACAACCGAATCCACCGCCTCGGCAACGCCCGTACCAAAGCCTACCGCACCCCCAAAGCCCGCTACAACCGTAAAAACTCCCACAACAACGCCAAAGCCGACAACGACTGCAAAAGCTACAACAACGACCGTAAAGACTTCTGCAACTACCCCAAAGCCGATCACAACCGTCACAACCACCGCAAAAGCAACCACGAAAGCCACTGCGAAAGTAACCACCACCGCTAAAACCACCACAACCACGGTACGAACCACTACCACAAAAGGCGCGGACAGTCAGCCGATCAAAAAGTATGACAACTCCTGCTCATTCGTTATAGAATGCAAAACAATACTTGATAATAAGGATAAGCTCAGGAAAGGTCTTATAGACTACGTTCCGACAGATGGAATGATATTCGGCGGAACAGTGGGCTTTGACAGCGGAGAGAGCGTATACGATATTCTCCGCCGCATATGTGATGAGAATAAGATCCAAATGGAATCGAGCTTCACGCCCGCATTCGGCTCGTATTATGTTGAGGGTATCAACAACCTGTATGAGTTTGACTGCGGGGGAAGCTCAGGTTGGATGTACAGCGTGAACGGCGTTTTCCCGAACTACGGCTGCTCATCATATATCCCCGAAAACAATGATAAAATAGCGTTCCGCTACACCTGCGAACTCGGCTATGACCTGTAATACGGAGGAAAAATGGAAAGGACACACCCTGTCACTGCGGCAGTATATTTTCTGTCGGTGATACTGATAACGGCAATAGTGCAAAATCCTGTTTTTATGGCAACAGCTTTTGTCTGTTCCGCATTGTTTGCCTTTATGATAAACAGACGGCTTGCAGTCAGGACACTTATTGTGGCAACTCCCGTAATTGTTGTGGCGGTGCTCATAAATATGCTTTTTTCAAATGCGGGCGTTACCCCGTTGTTCAGACTGCCGGGCGGCAACAACGTAACCCTTGAAACGCTTATATTTTCATTGTTTACCGCAGCTATGGCGGTATCTCTTGTGATGTGGTTTATCGGACTTAACAAGTGCATAACGACCGACAAAACAGTATATCTTTTCGGCAAGCTCCTGCCATCTCTCGCTCTGCTTTTATCAATGACGCTCCGTGCCGTGCCGATGTTCGCAAGGCGTGCAAAGCAGACTGCCGCCGCTCAACGCTTTGTCGGAAACGATATATACAAAGGCACACTCAGAGAACGTATCAGAAGCGGTGTTCGTGTTTTGTCGGTTGCGGTAACGGACACGCTTGAACACAGTGCATATACGGCGCGCTCAATGAAATACAGAGGTTACGGCACTGCAAAGCGCACTGCCTACAGCGTATTTAGCTTTACCCCGACCGATATTGTAATTACGGCAATTACAGTTATCACGGCGGCAGGCATCACTTTGCTTTATGCAAGAGGGTATGCGTATTATAATTACTACCCGGCGTTTGAATTGCCGCTTACTGTGGGCAATATCATCTCATATTCGTTATGGGGCATACTATGTGTTTTGCCGACAGCGACTGAAATCTATACCGATATGAAACGGAGGGCTTGAAACGAAACTTTATAATATATCAGATTTTTCATATAACTATCCAAACTGCGACAGTTCTGCTTTGAATAATATCTCATTGAGTGTGGATAAGGGCGAATTTATCGTACTTTGCGGACTCTCCGGAAGCGGAAAGTCAACGCTCTTGGAGCTTATGAAATCACCCGCCGAAGCGGGAAAAACAAGCGGAGAAATAAGTTTTTACGGGAGCTTTGCGGGATATGTATCGCAGTTTCCCGATGAGCAGATCGTTTGCGACAAGGTATGGCATGAGCTTGCTTTCGGGGCAGAGAGCATAGGAGCTTCGCAAAGTGAAATTCGTTCAAGAGTAGCACAGACCGCACTTTTCTTTGGCATAGAGGAGCTTCTTTACTGCGACTGCGACAAGCTGTCAGGCGGGCAGAAGCAGATGATAAACTTAGCATCGGTCATGGCTATGAAGCCGGATGTACTGCTACTTGACGAACCGCTGTCGCAACTTGACCCGATAGCTTCTGCGCAGTTTGTTTCTCTGATTATAAGGATAAATAAGGAGCTCGGCACTACGATAATAGTTGCAGAGCACCGACTTGACGGGTTACTGTCTGCGGCAAAGCGTGTGATACTGCTCGATAACGGCAGAGTCCGCTGTGACGGTAATACAGAAACTCTTATAAAGCATCTTTCCGACACCTCGCACCCTATGCTTGCGGAAATGCCGACAGGCGTAAGAGTAACCGCTTCTGTAGGTAAAGCGCTGCCGCTTCTCGATGTCCCTTCTGCGCGCGACTGGTATGCTTCGTATGATGAGGAGCACGGTCTTGTCACTCCCGCTCTGACTGAAAGCAGTGCAGAAAGCGACAACTGCATAACGATAAAAAATCTCAGTTTCGGCTACAAGAACAGCGACAGAGATACTGTCAGAAATTTGTCGCTTGATATAAAACGCGGATCGGTGACTGCCATTATGGGCGGAAACGGTGCGGGAAAATCCACGCTGTTAAATCTTATTTGCGGTACTCTGAAACCATCTGCCGGCAGGATAAGCATAAACGGCGGCAGGCTCGGATTTCTGCCACAAGACCCTACGCTCCTTTTCAGTAAGGAAACTCTACGGGAGGAGCTCGGCGACAATGCCGACAAGACAGCCGAAGAGTTCGGACTTTCCCACCTGCTCTCACGACACCCGTTTGATTTGTCGGGAGGTGAAAGGCAGAAGGCGGCCATTGCAAAGCTCGTTTCATACGGCGCGGATATTCTGCTCCTTGATGAGCCGACAAAGGGCGCTGACGCAGAATATAAGCATAAATTTTCTGCCATGCTTGATAAAATCAAACAGTCGGGCAAAACAGTGATACTCGTAAGTCACGATATGGACTTCTGCGCTGAAACTGCCGATGTATGCGCATTGCTTTTTGACGGACAAATAAGCGTATGTCTGCCGCCTGCGGAGTTTTTCGCCGCATCGGAATTTTTTACCACCGACAGTGCAAAGATCGCCGCAGGAGTATGCGAAAATGTATACACGGCAGACAGACTTATAAGCTCAGTCGGCGGAAAAGCAGAAACTTACAATGATCAAAAGGATAATTTCACAGATGGCACGCATGAAAATAAATCCGCCGATATAAGTCAAAAAAGGTACAAGGAAAAGCACAAAAAGCTGTCAACATTCAGAAAAGCAATGCTGATTATCGGCAGTATAGGATTTGCGGCAGTGCTTATTATCAGTACCGGCATCTTTCCGTTTGCGATACCGTCCGAGCCGTTCTGGCTTCAATATGCTGTGCTGTGCGTCCCTATGGTAATGCTTATAGCGGGAGCTGCGCCTAAAAACACTATGGCTAAACCGCCTGCTGCTGTAAGAAAAATATCGTCCTCAGACATAACGGCAGGAATTACTACCGTTATTCTGATACCGCTTACAGTGTTACTCGGCACTTTGTTCATACCCGACAGTATGAGAAAACATCTGCTTATTATTCTTGCCGTATTGACAGAATGCCTTGCGGCATTTTTCATTAGCTTTGAAAAAAAGAAACCGTCGGCTAAAGATATAGCGGTACTCAGCGTACTGTGTGCGGCGGCGGTTGCGGGCAGAGAACTGTTTTA
>ULMC01025563.1_pt1 | contig 15209 bp, 13 predicted proteins | sample 1951541 | NCBI WGS metagenome assembly ULMC01 (sample SAMEA4835539, study PRJEB28245) | human gut metagenome | biome: gut microbiome; material: fecal sample | place: Denmark | collected 2008 | reverse complement strand
TTTCAATTTCCTTTCAGATAAACTTATTGACAATTTTATTTTTCCGTACTATAATCAAGATAAATCGGCGTGCTTCACATCGAGCAATGCCATAACACAGGAGGATAATACAATGGCTAAGAATAAATACACAGGTACACAAACCGAAAAAAATCTCCGGGAAGCATTTTCGGGCGAATCTCAGGCAAGAAACAAATATACATACTTTGCTTCTGTCGCAAAGAAAGAGGGATATGAGCAGATGTCCGCCCTTTTCCTGAAAACAGCCGACAACGAAAAGGAACACGCTAAGATGTGGTTCAAGGAGCTTGCAGGAATAGGCGATACAAAGGCGAACCTTGAAGCTGCCGCAGACGGCGAAAACTACGAATGGACAGATATGTACGAAAACTTTGCCAAGACAGCCGAGGAAGAGGGATTTTTGGAGCTTGCCGCTAAGTTCAGGGCGGTAGGCGAGATTGAAAAGCACCACGAGGAAAGATACCGTGCACTGTTAAAGAACATAGAAACCGCACAGGTATTTGAAAAGAGCGAGGTCAAGGTATGGGAGTGCCGCAACTGCGGTCATATCGTAGTAGGCACAAAGGCTCCCGATGTATGTCCCGTATGTAATCATCCGCAGAGCTACTTTGAAGTACACGCTGAAAATTATTGACGGAAGTACAAAACACATTTAAACAGGCAGGGCTTCTGTTGACGGCATATAAAGACCGCCGGCGGGAGCTTTGTTTTCGACCGCTATATTCAAAAGGAACATATTATGAAAAACTACAACTGGGCGGTACTCGGCACGGGCGTTATAGCCAATGAAACAGCCGCCGCAATGCAGAAAAACGGAAGGAATCTGTTCGCCGTGGGCAACAGGACACATGACAAGGCTGTGGCTTTTGCAGAAAAATATAATGTCGGCAAGGTGTATGACAGCTATGACGAAATGTTCACCGACCCCGATGTCGATATAATCTACATCACCACTCCGCACAACACGCATTACAGCTTTATGAAGAAAGCAATTTTAAACAAAAAGCATATTCTTGTTGAAAAGTCGATAACATTGAACAGTGACGAACTGAATGAGCTTATCACACTTGCCGACGAAAACAACGTTGTAATCGGTGAAGCGATGACGGTTTATCATATGCCGATATATAAAAAGCTTGACGAAATCCTGAAAAGCGGCACACTCGGCAGGGTGAATCTTATCACAATGAATTTCGGCAGTTTCAAGGAATACGATATGAAAAACCGTTTTTTCAACAGAAGCCTAGCAGGCGGTGCAATGCTTGATATAGGCGTGTATGCCCTGTCTGTTATCCGTTGGTTTTTCGATTCAAAGCCGGATAATATGCTGTCACAGCTTAAAACCGCACCGACGGGAGTTGACGAACAGGCGAGCCTTTTACTGTCGGATAAGGAGGGGCAGATGGCAACGGTTATGCTGTCGCTCCATTCAAAACAGCCCAAGCGTGCGATGATCTCCTGCGAAAACGGCTATATCGAAATCATGGAATATCCGAGAGCGTGGGAAGCAAAAATAACCTATACAGACGGCAGGACGGAGCTTGTCGGCGCAGGTGAAAATTCCGATGCGCTTTACTATGAAATAACCGATATGGAAAAGGCGGTAAACGGCGACAAAAACGCAATGTGCCTTGACTACACCGCCGATGTTATGGAGATAATGACAAGGTTCAGGCAGGAACACGGCATAATTTACCCGGAGGAAGAATAATATGGACAGATACGAAAAGCTGCGTGATAACCTGTATAGCGCCGAGCTGTTTACAGGTTCGATCACTCCGCAAAAGGAGCACTTAGCGGAGATATTCTATATAGTAAACCGTACCAACGACAGCGAGTTTGTCAAAAAAGAAGCATTGCAGATGATAACTCAATTTGGTAAAACGAAGTATCATTTCTGCGGTAAACACATCGAATTATGGCAGATGATCTTTAACGATACCGCACTTAAAATTTATCCGACAGACAGCGAAAAGGTCATTACCCGTAAGTATGAAAGCACGGAGAATTTTGCGGATGAACTGAGCTCAGCATTGCAGGAAAAATATTTTGTTCCGACCGACTTTTATCTTATTTATGACGATGAAGAAATGTATAAGCAGGTTGTGGGAATGACGGAATGACAAACAGCGTGAAGTTATGCGGTAAATTTTGACTTGACTATTTTTATTCAAGGTGATATAATCTGTAACGCAAATTTATGCATATTTATTTGAAGGAGCGATTTTAATGAAAGTATTGATGCTCAACGGAAGCCCCAAGGCTAACGGCAATACCAATGCCGCACTGCTTGAAGTCGGCAGAACGCTTGAAAACGAGGGCATTTCATATGAGATATTCCAGATGGGCGGAAAGCCTGTCAGAGATTGCATCGGCTGCGGACAGTGCAGTGAAAAAGGCTGTGCTTTCACCGATGACGATGTAAACGAATTTATAGCAAAAGCGAAAGAAGCGGACGGATTTGTGTTCGGTACGCCGGTGTATTATGCTCACCCGAGCGGACGTATACTGTCATTCCTTGACAGAGCGTTCTATGCAGGCGGCGCGGCTTTTAAATTCAAGCCCGGCGCATCAATCGCGGTCGCAAGACGAGGAGGCAGTTCAGCATCGTTCGATTGCCTGAACAAGTATTTCGGCATAGCACAGATGCCTGTTGTCGGCTCTACCTACTGGAACATGGTATACGGCAGAGTACCCGGTGAAGCCGAACAGGATCTTGAGGGTATGCAGACAATGCAGAACCTTGCAAAGAACATGGCATGGATGATGAAGTGCTTTGAGCTCGGCAGAAAGAACGGTATCGCACTGCCCGATACAAACGCGGCGGTAAGAACGAATTTTATAAGATAACTTAATATTCATAATGTAATAATAAACAGGGCTGAACTGCTTGATCGCAATTCAGCCCTTTTATTATTCCCTTACTCTCAGCTCTCTGAATGCGACAGCGGCCGCCGCACCGACATTGAGCGAATCGACACCGTGATACATCGGTATCTTTACCGTATAATCACAGCCGTCTATAGTTTTTTGCGACAGACCGTAGCCCTCAGAACCGAGTATTATAGCAAGCCGTTCCTCGCTCTGAAGCGTCTTATCATCAATACTTACCGAGTTATCTGTGAGTGCCATTGCCGCTGTTTTAAAGCCCAGAGAACCCAGATATGCGGGGCCGTGCGACTGCCACCAATGCTCGTCCTCTCCGATATATCCCCACGGGATAAGAAATACCGTTCCCATGCTGACTCTTATGGCTCTCCTGCAAAGAGGATCACAGCAGGACGGGGTTATCAAAACAGCATCTATGCCGAGCGCCGCCGCAGAGCGTATTATTGCTCCTGCGTTGCTGACATCGGCTATATTTTCGAGTACGGCAATCCTGCGTGCATTTCTGCAAAGCTCCTCTGCCCTTTTCGGCGCAGGACGCTCCATAGCGCACAGCATTCCCCGTGTCAGCTCATAGCCTGTAAGCCCGGACATTATCTTGCTGTCGGCGGTATATACCGGAATATCACCGCAACGCTCTATTATGCCGTTTGCACGGTAATTGATATACTTTCTGTCTGTGAGCATCGAAATCGGCTTACAGCCTGCGTCAAGGGCTACTTCTATAACCGTCTGACTTTCGGCTATGAATATTCCGTGTTCGTATTCGTACACCTTGCGCAGTCTTGCATCTGTAAGGCGCGTGTATATTTCAAGCTCAGGGATATTTATGTCGGTAACGTCAATAATTTCTGCCATATCTTTTACAGATCCTTTCGGGAGCGGACTTCTTTTCTTGTTGCAAATAACTTGCAAAAGTGATAAAATAATATCAGAATATGTTTGCGTGCCGCACTGAATATTATAGCGTATGAAGCGGATATTGTCAAACTCGGCAACAACGATAATCGGCACGATTTATTTCAAAAAGGTTGGGCTATATGGATTACTTATATAAAATCGCAGTGGAAATAGACGATGAAAAAGTACTTAGCTTACAACAGCACGACTTGAACGCTGTATACAAGACAGTCAGAGAAGCGTTTGCGGACTGTAGCTTCAATGAGCTGTCAACAAACGATAATCAGCTTGTTTTTTTGATCGGGGACGGTAACGATTCTTTCAGTGAGGTCGGAATTGTCGCAAATGCTCTTCACGACAGCTGGCTCGGCAAGTATCTGAAAAAGATGGAATGGTATGATTCAAGCGACGGCAGTACTGAGGATATGCTCAGAGAAATACAAGAGTTCGACAACGAATACGGCAAATAAATTTACGGAGAACATTATGAAAACAGGGCTTGTGCTTGAAGGCGGCGCTATGCGTGGAATGTACACGGCAGGCGCACTTGACGTACTTCTTGAAAATGATATAAAATTTGACGGGATAATAGGAACATCGGCAGGTGCGGTGTTCGGAGTGAATTTCCTGTCAAGGCAGGACGGCAGGGTCATCCGCTACAACTGCCGTTTCAACGGCGACAGGAACTACATGGGAATAAAGCCGCTACTTAAAAGCGGCGACTTTTTCAACACGGAATATGCCTATTACAAAGTGCCGAACGAGCTTGACAAATTCGACGATGAAACCTATATAAATTCCGGTGTGCCTTTTTATGCAACGGTGACCGATGTAAAAACGGGAAAACCGGAGTATCTGCAGGTAAAAAGCGTACTTCGGGATATGGAGATGCTCCGCGCTTCTGCTTCGATGCCGTTTATATCAAAGCCTGTCGTAATCGACGGCAGGGCTTATCTTGACGGTGGGATTTCCGACAGCATACCGTTTGAGCATTTTTCCGAAATGGGATACAAAAAACAGGTGGTAATCCTCACACGTGATATGAGCTACCGCAAAAAGCCGATGAACAAACTGCTGATACGCTCGTTCTACGGTAAATTCCCCGACTTGTGCAATGCGCTTGAAAACCGTCACAATGTCTACAACGAAAGCATAGACAAGCTATGCGAACTTGAACAAAGCGGCAAGGTGTTTATTATCCGCCCGTCAGAGCCGATAACGATAAGCAGAACGGAGAGAGATCCCGACAGGCTGAAAAGCGTTTATGAGCTTGGACGAAAGGATATGGAAATGTATCTTGAGGATCTTGAAGAATTTTTGGAGAAAGAACAGGAAATATAAATGACAAACAAGAAATGTCCCGTTGCAAAAAAATGCAGTGGCTGTCAGCTGTCCAACATGACATACGAACAGCAGCTTGAATGGAAGCAGAAGGATACCGAAAAGCTGCTCGGCAGTTTCGGCAAGGTATCGCCGATAATCGGCGCTGACGATCCGTACAACTACAGAAACAAGGTGCAGGCGGTATTCCGCTCCGACAGAAACGGCAGGATAATTTCGGGTGTATATCAGTCGTCCAGAAACGGCATAGTCGGAATTGACAGCTGTATGCTTGACGATAAACGTGCGGACGAGATTATAGTAGGAATAAGAGGATTACTTAAATCGTTCAAGCTACAACCGTATGACGAGGGTACGGAGCGTGGCTTTTTACGTCATGTGCTTGTCCGTGTCGGAAAGAATACGGGAGAGATACTGGTTACTCTCGTCGGCGGAAACTCAATGTTCCCTAAAAAGCACGACTTTGTGAAAGCGCTTGTAAAGCAGTTCCCCGACATCACAACCGTAACATTCTCGGTAAACCGCACTCCCGAAATGCTTACTCTCGGAAATAATAACGAGGTGCTTTACGGCGAGGGATACATAACCGATATTCTTTGCGGAAAAAGATTCAGAATATCTCCGCACTCGTTCTATCAGATAAATCACGCACAGACCGAAAAGCTGTACGACTACGCTATAAAGGCGGCAAAGCTCACGAAGAAGGACGTTCTGCTTGACGCATACAGCGGAATAGGCACGATAGGCATAATAGCGTCTGACTATGTAAAGCAGGTACAGGGCATCGAATACAACGCATCAGCCGTCCGTGACGCAGTAAAGAACTGCCACGAAAACGGGCTTACCCGCAACATTGCTTTCAACCGGGGCGATGCAGGCGAGTTTCTTGAAAAGAAGGCAAAGCTAGGCACGCATTATAACGCAGTGATCCTCGACCCGGCAAGAGCGGGAGCGGACAGAAAGTTTTTAAACTCGCTCGTAAAAATCGCACCGGAAAGAATAGTTTATATTTCGTGCAACCCGGCTACGCAGGCAAGGGATCTGAAAACGCTCACGAAAAAGTACACTGTGACCGATATTCAGCCGTTTGATATGTTCCCGCATACGAGGCATACGGAAACGGTTGTACTATTGTCCAAACTAAAATCGACACACCATATTGAGGTTGAATTTAAGACAACGAGCTTGATTTGACCTCTGCCGAGAGCAAGGCTACTTTGATGAGCTCAAGGCGTATGTCAAGGTGCATTCGGGTCTGACGGTATCTTCGCTTAATATTGCTCAGGTAAAGCAGAAATATGGCATTATTGAGCGTGAGAATTACAATAAGGCTAAGACTAATGATTCCCGACAGCCTAAGTGTACTGAGGAAAAGGAAGAGGCTATTGTGGGGGCTTTGAATTTTTTTAGATGATTGGGTAATGGTTCACCCGGCTACGAGATTTGTTGGCAGCCGGGTGTTTTTTTAGTTTTGCGGTTATTGTTTCGGTTAAGATAAAAAAATATCCAATTATCGCTATTATAATTTGAATTCAGCATTCAAATAGAGTTAAACGCGAATTTCAAACAAATTGGTCTAAATTTCAAAAACAACTCTTGACAAATGCATTTCTTTATGGTATACTACGTTATGAAAGGAGTGGTAAAGTATGTCTAACTATGTAATCAAATCGTTGTTTGCAGAGAATTACGCTCCTTTTGCTGAGCGGATTGACTTTACAACTGTTGCAGATTTTACAAAAAAAGAGTTCATCGAAAATACTTTTAAATTCGGTGACCTTCATTATAATAAAGTGTCATACATCTATGGCGCAAACGGATCTGGAAAATCCTTCTTTTTCAGAATTCTTAAGGAAATTCAGCGCTTACTGGTACTATCACCTTTTTCTTTAGTAGATGATTCACAAATGCTATCAATGCCACAATTTAAAGGCATTGATGCTCCGGTTGCTCATTTTGCTTTTGATACATCATACAACAATAAACCGGTTAAATTAGGTGTTGAAGTTGTTATTGATGAGGTAATATATCACTACGAATTTGACATTCTTGGCAAAGCCATAATATACGAACTTCTTACTAAAAAGTACCGCAGAACCGAGACTCTCCTCAGCCGTACATCTGCATCTTTTAAATCTATTGAATTGAAGTCTGAATTCAAGGATTTTGATACCAAGGTCGTTAAAGATGAAGCATTATGCCTTCCAATGCTTGCTATGCTAAATAATAGTCTTGCTAAAAAACTGGTGACCATATTAACAAGCATTGACATTTTTAATATGGCATATCCTATACCACAATCTCACGATGCTGCTAAATCTTTTTCTGAAGAACGACTAAAAAAGTATGTTCAGGTTTTAAAAAAAGCTGATCCAACTATTAGAAATTTGTCGGTCAGATTAAACGAAGAAGAAACCGGACGTCAAAAAATAGCCGTCGATGATTTTGAAAACAAGGAGATCATTTCAACCAAAACTACACTTGAAGTAAAAAGCGAACATGCTGTTTATGATAAAGGCGTTGAAACGACCAGCACTCCCATCAACTTTTTTATGGATGAATCTATGGGAACTTCAAAGTTGTTTTCGATATTAGCACAGCTATATAATGTGTTGGAAAACGGAGGTGTTTTGTTCCTTGATGAAATTGAGAACGGGCTTCATCTTTCGTTGGTTAGAGAAATCATATCTTTGTTTCTTGACGAGCGAACCAATCCAAAACACGCTCAGCTTATTTGCACATCTCATCAGCCTCTGCTGGTGGATAAAAATGTCAGAAGAGATCAAGTTTGGGTCGCCTCAAAAGACAAGTTCGGTAAGAGTAACATAAACTGCGTGAGCAAACTTAAGCTATCAAAAGCAAAGCTTGATATCTTCAAAAAAATTCTTGAAGGAGCACTTGGATGTAATCCAGAACTGTTCTTTGAGGAATTCCGAAAGTAGATAAAAATAACACAATGCGGACAAAAGAAAAAACACCGAGTTATTGCTCGGTGCTTATGGGACAACAAAAGCACATAATTGTGATTTGGTTATCTGGACAATAACTATTATATCACATTAACTTGTTGTGTGCAATAGGAAATTTGTGTCGGAAAGGTAAAAAACATAAGCTTTTCTCCTTATTCGTGTTTAAATATATGTCAATTTATTAAAAACAATATTTGAAAGGAGATATTTTTATGGAAACAATTTCCGATTATTTCAATCTAGGCTGTAAAGGCCATGCAAATTTTGCTTTTCCTGATGTGGATTTATGTAATGATACCAGACTGTTTATTGATCCTTGGCTTATTGAACAAGCTAATGATCCATGGAGTGTGAATGCAAATGCAGTTTTGACATCATTTATGGATAGATTGTTCATAGCATTTAGGGACAAGACAAAAGAAAGGCGAACACTTCTTGAGCATGCAAACGAACAGAACGCCACCAAGCTCGGTTACGGAAACGGCTACAATGGCAAGGGTAAAACGCCCGATGGATTATATGCGAGCCTAAAAGGGCTTTCTGAACTTATTCAGAAAATACCAACAATAAGCAAAGCATCAGATCTCAAGGTGTTTGTACAGAAATTTGGCGAAGATAATATGTCTGATCTTATAACAAATATACTTCATCTTCAGCTAAATGAATTCACCGTAGAAGAACTTACCAATTGGGGCATCGTTCCTACTGATGAGATTACCTTCTGGACATGGGATATGAATACAAATTCATGGATAAATGTCAACAAGCCAAGCTATACATATAATGGCAAAGAATTGCTTCTTGTGCCTAAGTGGATAGTACGCAGAAATTATCTTTTTAGTGTTCACCAGTTCCTTTATACAGTACTCATAGATCGTATGAAAGAGAATGAATACAACGGTTGGACAAAGAAAGATATTTGGACTAATATCCCTCGAAATTCCGATGATTGGGAATATCGTTTCGCATTAAATAGGGCTGTTGCTGATCCGACACTGCTTACTCAATATCATGAACGAATCCCCGTACATTACAAGCGTTCATACGGCAGTTTATCAGACGATGATCTTGATATGATAATCTATGGAAAGGTAATCCATAAGTCAGCATAACTGAGAATTTTCTTTATTTATTCTTGGGACAGAGTGCGCAGTGCTTCTGCTCTTTTATCCTCTTCAAAAAATAGCTGTGTCGGTGAAGTTCTTCTGCTTCATCTCACGAAATTAGTGTATTCATATGTGAGGTTTTCCTACCCTAAACAATATTCCGATATAAAAATGACCCTCGTTACTTTTAAAAAAACGGCCTATTATATAGCTATACAGCAGAAAAAAATAATCCCGACTGAAACCAGTCGGGATTTGCATGGCGGAGAGGAAGGGATTCGAACCCTTGTGGGGTTGCCCCCAAACGGTTTTCAAGACCGCCTCGTTATGACCACTTCGATACCTCTCCGTATCGTGCTATAATATTATAGCACGGATTTTGAGTTTTGTCAACACTTTTTTCGGATTTTTTTAAATTTCTTGCATTTTGGTCCGTAATATCACTTTCGGGCTGAACGGCACTTAGTCAGAGCTTAATATTACTGCCGAACATTTTCACAAAATCGGGCGCTTTCGCCTTGAAGCGTTTGCCATCAAGATAGGAAAGACAGCCTGCGTCGGTTGTGAATTTAAACTCAAGCTCATAACTGCACAGCGCCTGATATTTGAAGCCGTACTTTTTGTTCTGCTTGTTGTTGCCGTATTTTCCGTCACCGAGCAGAGCGTGACCAATATACGCAAGGTGCGCTCTTATCTGATGCGTCCTGCCCGTAAGCAGATCCACCTTTAACAGCGAGTTTTCGCCGTTGTACGCCAGAACCTTGTATTTTGTCTTTATCGTGAGATTGGTTTTTGTCTTTCTGTCGCTGATTTTCACCGTGTTGGTGTCACTGTTCTTTTCAAGATAAGCAGTAAGCGTTGCGCTGTCGGGAGTTACCTTGCCGCAGGCAATGCACAGATACAGCTTTGTAAGCTCTCTGTCCCGTATCTTCTGATTGAGTATTCTGAGCGATTCGGCATTTTTTGCCGCGATCACTATCCCGCAGGTGTTGCGGTCTATGCGGTTGCAGAGCGCAGGCGCGAAAGACAGCTCGCTCTCAGGGTAATATTCCCCCTTGTGATAAAGATAGCTCTTTATGCGGTTTATAAGCGTGTCGCTGTCTCCGCTCTCGTCCTCGTGCACTACCATTCCGACAGGCTTATCCACAAGCAGAATGTTCTCGTCCTCATAGACAATGTCTATCTTATCACTCACCGCCGAGAAATCATCGGGATCAGCCTTTGCTTTCGGTATCAGCATATCATCGGGTATAAACAGTTTTATTATATCATTTTCCTCAATATGAGTTTCGGGCTTGCATTTCTTGCCGTTTAGCTTTATGCAGTTCTTGCGTGCCAGCTTGCATATCTGTCCCTGACCCAGCGGAAAAGATTTAGACAAAAAGCGGTCAATACGCTGACCGCTGTCATTCTTTGTTACCTTTATTTCTTTCATCTACGGCTCACTTCTGTATTCTTGAAAAGCCGTACTGCGAGAAATGCTCTATCGCCTTGTTGAAGTAATCACCTGAGCTTTGACAAGCCGTTGCAACATCGGTGAGTTTCGCTTTTGCTATCTCCCACTTTTCCTGCATTACCTCGTTATCATCGGCTTCAAGCCAGAGCTGGTTTTCCCAGATACCGTATTTAAGATTGATTATATATGCTTTTTTCATGTTTCTCCTTTTTTCCTACCGGATTTTTTATTTCAGGAAAGCCGCTGAATACGGGAGGGCAAGCCCACTCCCCTACAATTTTTAGGGTTCACAGCAATTACAGCTTTCCGCCCTTAGCTCCGCCGAGCTTACCGCCTGTAAAGCCGTCAAGAATGTTGGTGTCAAAGCTGAATGTCAGCGCCTTATTCTCACGTTCACGCTTTAATGCGAGCGAGATCATCTCGTCAAGAAGCTCAGGATATTTCACGCCGACAGGCTCCCACAGATAGAACGCAAGGCTGCCCGGTATCGTGTTTATTTCGTTCAGATAAACGTTGCCGTTGTCCATATCTATCATAAAGTCAATTCTCGATGTGCCCGATGCGCCAAGACACTTGAACGCCTTTACCGCAAGGGTGCGTATCTGCTCTCTTGTTTCATCGGATATATCGGCAGGGATTTTTCTTTTCAGCGTTGCCATACCGCTTGACTTACCGCCCTTATCGCCCGCAATATACTTATCCTTGTAGCTTAATATTTCATCGGTGTTTACCGGTTCTTCACATTCCGATGCATGAGCGGTAGCATAGTCGCCGCATACCGAGCAGTTGATTTCCTTAAGGTTTGTTATAGCCGGCTCGACAAGAAGCTTAGACGCGTATGTGAATGCGTTGTCAAGCGCTTCGTCAAGCTGTTCGTCATTGTGCGCTATCATAATTCCGACACTCGAGCCGAGATTTATCGGCTTTACTATAATCGGATACGCGATCTTCGCCTTTATATCATTTTTTACTGCTTCCGCATCCTTTGCGTAGTCGCTTATATGGATTACCGTTCCGTCAAGGACAGGTATACCGTTATCCTTGAATACGGTTTTCATAACATACTTATCCATACCGACTGCCGATGAAATTACGTCACAGCCGACATAAGGAACGCCGATCGTCTGCAGGTATCCCTGGAATACGCCATCCTCAACGTTCGTACCGTGTACTATCGGGAACGCAACATCTATCGTTGCATATACGTTGTTGCCGAACTTCTTTCCGGGATAAAGCACAAGCTGTACCTTCCCGCCGTCATTTATAAGTATCACCCTGTGGCTTTCCTTGAGAAGCGACTTCAGATTCCTGTACGATGCGATGTTTCCTATCTTTTCTCCGACATACATTTCATTGTTTTTTGTAATGTATACGGGTATCACCTCGTACTTATCCTTGTTTATGGAATTGCAAGCCTGAAGTGCGGATATGATGGATACCTCATGCTCAACGCTTTTTCCTCCGAAAAATACACCTACTCTGATTTTCATGGTCTTATCCTTTCTTTATGTCAATTAAGTATTAGCTGTGCTTGTTTGTGAGCTTTCCGTCCTGTCGCTGAGATCTCTCAGGTCAATATTTACCCTGATGTAATCGCCGTATGCAAGTACAACGCTCTTTGCTTTTTCGGGAACTATGTAGCAGACATAGCCGTCCGAGCCGATCCCTGCGGATAGAGCCACTGAAGTGCTGAAGCTCTTTCCTTCGTCAAACCCCCACGCTCTGTCGCAGCCTATATCACCGTCATAGATGCAGTTAAGGTCATTGGAGAGCCACAGCTTTTCATCGGTTGTGTTCTTGACTTTCAGGTGGAACGCAACATACATATAGCCCTTATCCGCTCCACCGTACATAATATCTGTTCTGAAAACCTCATCGCAGATAAAGCTGTATTCGGCTGTCTGAGCGGTTTCGTTGAAGTTTACACGCTGTACCTCCTGAGTTGTTGAGGATTCTTCAGAGACACTTTCTTCTATGTAATCATAGTCGGCGTTGTCAAAATTGTCAGCGATCATTGAGAAAATTCCGCCGAATATGGAAATAATGATACCTATTACCGTAGGCGCAAAGACCATTATTATAATTACAGTCGTAATCGTCTTTGCTATCTTCTGTGTGGAGGCATTCTGAGAGTTGCTTACAGTGCTCTGTGACGGCTGTTGTGAAGCGTTATACTCATTCTGACGCATCTCTTGTCTGCGTCTGTATTCTTCCTCTTTCCTTTTCTTTTCCTCACGGTATGCCTTTACGCCCGCATTGTTGTCAAACGGTGCACCGCACTGGGTACAGCAGTTCTCGTGTTCTACATCCAGCTTTGCTCCGCAGTAATCGCAGAATACGTCCATAGTATCTCCCTTATCCTTGTTTCTTCAGACTATCAATAGTTATCCGGCAGATCGTTTTCAAGAAGGACTATCTTCTTTTCCCCGCCCGTCTTTATATTTTCAACCTTTGCAAGTGCCTCGTTAAGATCCTTTGCAACGTAAGTTTTTTCCTCAGGATATCCCTTTGCTTTTAATCCATCGGTTATCGGCACCGCCTGACGCTCACCGACCGCGATAACAAAATCGCATATATCAGCCGCCTGCTCACCAAAGCGCTTGTTGAGCTCATATTCTTTTTCACCGAGCTCCACCATTCCCGGTGAAACAAGTATCTTATACCCGTCAAACACCGCAAGCGTATCAAGCGCCGCCTTTGCACCTGTCGGATTGGAATTGAAAGCGTCGTCAATTATAGTCTTATTTGTGCCCTTGATTATCTGTAGTCTGTGTGGAACGCATTCAAGACGCTTGACAGGCATAACAAGGTCAGCAAACGGAACACCGAGCGTATTAGCAACGGCTATCGCACCTACTATATTCTGTACATTGTGACTGCCGATAAGCTTTGTCGCAAACTGCTTTTCTTCATTACCGTTGTGAACCGTGAACTGCGTTCCGTTCTCGCTGACGGAAATATTATCCGCATAGTAATCCGTTCCGCCACCGAGCGAATATGTCACCTTGTTCTTTTCACAGTCGTGCTTTGCTATATATTCGTTATCGTAATTGAGGAATATGATTCCGTCCTCGGGCAGGCTGTCCGCAAGCTCGAATTTTGTTTTAATGATATTGTCAATTGACTTGAAGGTTTCAAGGTGCTGAGGGCCTATCGATGTGATGATTCCGTGCTTCGGCTTTACTATATCGCAGATCTCCTTTATCTCGCCGACATTCTTAGCGCCCATTTCGCACAAAAATATTTCGTGCGTTGCATTAAGCTGTCCGCGCACTACCTTTACAACGCCCATAGTCGTGTTGTAGCTTTCGGGGGTCATAAGCACATTATATTTTGCACCGAGGAGCTTTTCAAGATAGAACTTTGTACTTGTTTTGCCGTAGCTTCCGGTAAGTCCTACTACGGTAAGATCCGGAAGTCCGTCTATTACACGTTTTGCGTCATTGATATAATGACGGTTTATCATTGCTTCAATCGGCTTATTGATAAGGTTTGCAAGCATCGCCATAACCAGCGTCAAAACCTGCACACCCATTGTTATCGCAAGCGACAGATAACCCATACCGAGTGTTAAGAACACGATCAGGATCAAAAGTATATAAACGATAAGCGATGTTACCGTCATTCTGATTACTCTCGGAGTGAACACAAGCTTCTTCTTTGCCTTTTTCGGCGCTGAGAAAACGAGATCAAGGCACAGAAAAGCCGCCGCAATAAAGCAGGTAGATGCCTTCATCTCGCCGCATATCAGGAATGTAAGCACCGAGCCCAAAGTAAATATATGACGCAGTATGACCTCTTTTATATTTTTTCCTATCCACTTGAACTGCTCATCGGAATGATAGGAATTGAGCTGGAACATATGCATATAATGCACAAAATTAAGTCCGCATGATGCACCGAGCGCCATACCGAGTACAGCTACCGCAATTGTCTGTAAAATATCCAAAATAAACTCTCCGTTCTGTATTATTTTATATCAAGAAATGACGCAAGCACCCTTGAGAATGTAAACCAACCCTCAATGAACGCATAATGTCCCGCACCCTCTATTGTTACAAGTCCGCTGTCAGGTATAAGCTCGCTCATTTTAACACCGTCAGAAAGCGGTGTCGCATCGTCTTTATCGCCCCAGATAAGCAGGGTCGACTGCTTTATTTCTGATAAAAGCTCGGTCAGATCCTCGTTTACAACCTTTACAAGTGTAGCTCTCATAACGGGAGAAGCCGCCAGATAGTCTGCACTGCCGCGCTTTTTTCTCATATTTTCAACAGCATTCGGGAAAAGCTTTTTCATAGGTGCTGTGCTCATTACAGCTTTACCCATCTTGTAAATTCTCGTTTTTATTTTTGATGATGTGCTTTGCTTAGGCTTTATTCCCGCACTGTCTGTAAGTATTATCTTTTCGGGGGTAAGCACAGGCTTTTCCCGTGTTACCGCCTTTATTATAACTCTTCCGCCAAAGCTGTGACCGAGGACAACAGTCGGATCAATACCGAGCTTTTTGCAGAAAGTGCCGATAAAGTCGAC
>ULMC01009604.1_pt1 | contig 15584 bp, 14 predicted proteins | sample 1951541 | NCBI WGS metagenome assembly ULMC01 (sample SAMEA4835539, study PRJEB28245) | human gut metagenome | biome: gut microbiome; material: fecal sample | place: Denmark | collected 2008 | reverse complement strand
GGGACTGGCGTCCCTGCGACCTGCCTTGGGGCTTACGCCCAAAGCAAGGATGCTTTGGTTGCTTGCCTAAAGTTTTGCACGATGCAAAACCAACAGAGCAAGCAACGCTAAACACCCATTTTTAAATATAAAAGAGGCTTATCGAAAGAATAACACCGCAGAGCTTTTACCCTCTGCGGTGTTTTACGGAGTATGTTTGTTTATCTTTAAGTTGTATTCTGAATTTATTATGCAAGCGCCTTACCGAGCTCAACGCACTGCTCGGTTGCTGTGTCATCGGGAGCTTCGTTGCAGATAACACATTCGCCTGCCATAACTGCGCCGTCTGCGATGCACTGTTCCTCCCAGTTTCTCATCCATTCGCCGTCGCCCCAGCCGTAAGAACCGAAAAGTCCTACCTTTTTGCCTGAAAGCTTTGCTTCACAAGCGTTGAACATAGGCTCAAACTCGCTGTCCTCAAGCTGTTCGCTACCCATTGAGGGACAACCGAAAGCGATAGAATCAAACTGATCTACCATATCTGCTGAGAAGTCAGCCGCTGTGAATACGCTTACCTCTGCGCCTGCGCTCTTTGCGCCCTCTGCAACTGAGCCTGCCATAGCCTCGGTGTTGCCTGTTCCGCTCCAATATACTACTGCTGTTTTCATAATAAAAAATCCTTTCATAAATGTTCTTTATATTATGCAACTGTTAGTTGCACGATACTCCTGCCTTTTGCCCACATCTTTTGGTAGACAGCTCTGCACTTGTCAAATCTCGCAAAGGTACGCATAGCCTCGCACTCATTGCAGTAAACCTTCCAACAGCCCGTGCATCGACTGTTCTTGCCCGCATTATCGATAAATCCTATAACATCCCCAAGCGGATATCCTAAGAATATCCCTATCTCGTGCGGAAAATCCTCACTGCTCATAAGCTTTTCCCTGAGAATGTCAATGCAGTATCCGATATTGGTATTCTCATAACCGTGACGTTTCATAAAACGCGCTACACCCGGACGACTGAAATCTTCCGCAAGCTTTTCCGTTCTGTATACATATATCAGTGCCGTGTTTTCACGTCTTCTCAGCACTGTTACGCTGATGCCTTTGACGGACAGCTCTTTGTTCCAACGCCATACAGCCTTGTTAAGCTCATCTGTACTGCTGTATCTGTAATTGAAAAGATTCGCCGTCTTAAGCGATGCAAGAGTAGGGGAGCAGTTGTCGATCAGATACTGCTCAAAACAGCACCCTTTCATACTGCCGCGCTTCTTTCGGCTAAAAGCTGTGACAGTGCTACAACACTGCTTGAGTGAACTCTCGCCACGGGAACACTGTTGCGCTTTGCCTCCTGCGTTGCACTCAGCATCATTTTGTGCGATACTGTATTTGTAAACAGTATCAGCAGATCGGGAGTGCCGACTTTCTTTTTAAGAGAGCTGTTTTCCTTGACAAATACCTTAGCTTTGTCATAGCCGTAAGCCTTGCATATGTCTGCGTAACGGGTTTCCATTCGTTCGTTACCGCCGATTATTACTACGCTCATATATTATATCCTTTCTGTTGCATATTACCGCGTTAGGCTAAACTAACTATATCCGTTTAAATAAACGGCAAACTGCCGTTTATAATATCGAGTTGCTGTATGATAACCGCGTTAGCCTTTGCTAACTGCTTATAGTTTATCACACGTTATTTGTTTTGTCAATAGGGCTTGCATAATTTTTATAAAATTTCTTTGCATTAAGTACAAATTCAAATGCGGGTTCGCCTTTTAATAGCTTTTTCGAGTAAATACCGAGTGTTACCGGCGGCAGTCCTCCGATGGGTATGTATTCCAGCTTATCGTCATACATATACGGAATCATCGGGAAAGCTGTGATACCGAGTCCTGCCTTTGCCATTGCAAATGCTGCCTCACAGCCGTCCGCAAGCAGTACGTTGCTGTTATTCGGCATACCGAGCTTCATATACCCTTCCATTGCCGCATCGGGACATTTGTGCCTTTTTATAAGTATAACACGTCTGCCGTTTATATCTTCGATGTTTATTGTCTGCTTTTTTGCAAGAATATCATCTTTGCGGCAAATAAGCATGACAGGGCATTGAACCAGTGTCGTGAAGCACTCCGCCTTAGGTGTTTCATCATCTGACTTGATGGCGATAATCAGCTGTACCTTGTTTTCTTCAAGCATATTATCAAGCGATTTGAACGGCATCATAATAATTTCCGGCTCAAAGCCCGGATATATCTTTCCCATAATTTCAAGTATCGGCACTATAACATCAAGCTCAGTCTGATTATGTACACCTACTGTCAATGTCTGCTTTATCTCGCTTGCATTCGTGCTCAGCCTGTGTATTGAGTTCATAGCTGTTCTGAAAATGGTTTCCGCGTCCCCGATAAAGCTCAGCCCCTCTTTGGTAAGCTGTACGCTCTTGTTAGTTCTCAGAAACAGTCTTACACCAAGCTCCGCCTCAAGCGATGAGATCTGATGACTGACAGCCGGCTGGCTTATATTCACCATTCCTGCCGCCTTGGAAAAGTTAAGTGTTTCCGCAACCGCAAGGAAGCATTCAAGCTGAGTAGTATTCATAACAAGCTCCTTTTTTAATTAACGATAAATATTCTTTATCGATTATAACATATTTGTATTTTACATTCAAGACTTTTTGGTGTATTATTATCAAGGATCTAAACTGTTAGTACGTTACTGATAAGGAGGTTAACTGTTATGACTGAAACCGAAATCCAGTCAATGATGATCGACAACAAGACAATAAATCAGCGCATCGAGAACAGTCTGAATGCGATTTTCGCAAATATTGATATAACAGCGGCACAGGGCAGAGTACTTATGTACATTGCAAATTGCCCCGACAGAGAAATATTCGCTGCAGATCTTCACAAGCACCTGTGTATATCAAAACCATCTGTGTCTGCACTTATAAAGAAGCTGAGAAAATCGGGATACATCTGTTGTACCGGTTGCGAAAGTGATGAGCGTTATAAAAATCTTGCCGTAACCGAAAAAGGCAGAAAAGTCGCCATGCTGATATCACAGCATATGAGAAATACAGAGCAAGAAGCATTCCGCACTTTTACGGAAGATGAAATGTCAGAGTTTATGCGGCTTCAGAAAAAGCTGCTGAACAATATAAGTAATATGAATACAGAAAAACTGAAAATGGAAAGGATGACGGATTAAGTGAAAGAGCTATTAAGACAAGTAAAACAATACAAGAAAGACTCTATCTTAGCTCCCGTATATTCGGCACTTGAGGTCGTTATGGAGGTCATAATCCCCTTTGTAATGGCGTTGCTGATCGATGATGGCGTAGAGAAGGGTGATATGAACAAAATTGTATTATATGGTGCACTTATGATAGTTTTTGCTGTTATAAGCCTGTTTGCAGGTATGATGGCAGGTAAATATGCCGCAAGTGCGTCTACAGGCTTTGCCTGCAACGTCAGAGAAGCAATGTACCGCAACATACAGCGCTTCTCATTCTCAAACATCGACAAGTTCAGCACAGCAGGACTTGTAACCCGTATGACGACTGACGTTACAAACGTACAGAACGCATATCAGATGATAATAAGAATAGCAGTCAGAGCGCCGCTTATGCTGATAAGCAGTATGGTTATGTGCTTTGTGGTAAACGCTGATATGAGCTTTATATTCCTCGGCGCAATAGTTTTCCTTGCGGCAGTTCTTGTGATAATAATGCTCAGAGCAATGAAAATATTCAATGTAGCGTTCACAAAATATGACGATCTGAATGCAAGCGTTCAGGAGAATATCTCAGGTATAAGAGTAGTAAAATCATACGTCCGTGAGGATTACGAGAACGAAAAGTTCAAGAAAGCCTCCGGCAATCTTTATAAGATGTTCAAAAAAGCCGAAAGCACCCTTGCTTTCAATAACCCTGTGATGATGCTTGTGATCTATGCCTGTATTATGGCGATCTGCTGGTTCGGAGCTAAGTTTATCGTTGTTGACAAGACCTTGCAGATAGGCGAGCTTACATCGCTGTTCAGCTATGTTATGGGTTCACTTATGTCGCTGATGATGCTTTCGATGATATTCGTAATGATTACCATGAGTGTGGCAAGTATGCGTCGTATATCTGAGGTTCTGCGCGAGCAGCCCGATCTTGCTGAGCCTTTTGCTCCTGTGGAGATTATCGCTAACGGTAATATCGACTTTGACAATGTGCATTTCAGATACCATAAGACAAGCGAGGAGGAGGTCCTCACCGATATAAACCTGCATATAAAGTCGGGTGAAACTATAGGTATAATCGGCGGTACAGGCTGTGGCAAGACCAGCCTTGTAAATCTTATCAGCCGTCTTTATGACGTACAGCAGGGAAGTGTAAAGGTAGGCGGCGTTGATGTCAAGGACTACGATATGAAGTTCCTGCGTGATCAGGTATCGGTAGTACTTCAGAAGAATGTATTGTTCTCAGGGACGATCCTTGATAACCTCCGCTGGGGTAACGAAAACGCCACCGAGGAAGAATGTATTGAGGCTTGTAAGTGGGCTTGTGCAGATGAATTTATCGAGCGTTTCCCCGATAAGTACAATACGGTTATTGAGCGTGGCGGCACAAATGTATCAGGCGGTCAGAAGCAGCGTATATGTATAGCAAGAGCATTGCTCAAAAAGCCCGCCGTACTTATCCTTGACGACTCTACAAGTGCGGTCGATACAGCTACAGACGCTAAGATAAGGGCGGCTTTTGCAAAATGCATACCCGGTACTACAAAGATAATTATTGCACAGCGCGTATCAAGCGTTCAGGATGCAGACCGCATAGTCGTTATTGATGACGGCAGAATAAACGGTGTCGGCACTCATGATGAGCTTCTTGCAAATAACGAAATCTACAGAGATATTTACGAATCTCAGACAAAGGACGGCGGCGACTTTGACCGCCCTCAGAATTAAGGAAGGGAGTGTAACGTAATGGATAAAAGAAAAATGGGACCGCGTCCCGATGTTTCACCGAAGGAACAGGTAAAACTGCTCGGAAGAATTATTAAATACACATTCAGCCATTATAAATTCTCATGTATCTGCGTTGTTGTATGTATTCTTGTGCAGGCAGTAACCACACTTGTCGGTATGCTGTTCGTACAGTCGCTTATCGATGATTATATCAAGCCTATGCTTGAAACAGGCAGTACAGACTTCACGCCTCTTGCGTATGCAATGCTCAGACTTGCGATAGTTTACGTTGTCGGTATTGCGGCATCATACGCATATAGCAGGATAATGGTAAACGTTGGACAGGGTACGCTCAGAAACTTCCGTAACGACCTGTTCACCAATATGGAAAAGCTCCCGATAAAGTATTTCGACACACACCAGCACGGAGATATAATGTCGGTTTACACAAATGATATCGATACTTTCAGACAGTTTATCTGCCAGAGTATTCCTCAGGTAATCAACTGCGGTACTACTGTTATAATTACACTCGTTTCGATGATAGTAATGAGTATACCTATGACGATACTTGCTGTGGGAATGGCGGCTCTGATGCTTGTCGTAACAAAGAAGCTTGCCGCAAAATCAGGTAAATATTTTGGAAAACAGCAGCATGATCTGGGCGAGGTCGACGGTTATATAGAAGAAATGCTTGACGGTCAGAAGGTAGTAAAGGTGTTCTGTCACGAGCAGGAGGCAATAGACGATTTTGTAAAGATAAATGACAATCTCAGAAACAGTGCATATAAGGCTAACAAGTACGCAAACATAATGATGCCGATCAATGCAAACATAGGCAATATCAGTTACGTTTTATGTGCGTTACTGGGTGCAGTGCTTGCAACAAACGGCTTCGGCGGTCTTACTCTCGGTACTATTGTTTCATTCTGTACGCTCAATAAGAATTTCACAAACCCGATCTCACAGCTAAGTCAGCAGATGACATTCGTGATAATGGCCTCCGCAGGTGCAAAGCGTCTGTTTGATCTTATGGATCAGAAGCCTGAGCATGATGACGGTTATGTAGAGCTTGTAAATGCCGAAATTGATGAAAACGGCAATATTACGGAGGTCGATCACCGAACAGGTAAATGGGCGTGGAAACACCCTCATAAGGCTGACGGTACGGTATCATATAAAAAGCAGGAGGGCGGTATCGTCTTTGACGGTGTTGACTTCGGATACACTGACGAAAAAATGGTGCTTCACGACATAAAGCTATATGCAAAGCCCGGTCAGAAGATCGCATTTGTAGGTTCAACCGGAGCAGGAAAAACTACCATAACAAATCTTATAAACCGCTTCTATGATATTCAGGACGGTAAGATAAGATATGACGAAATCAATATAAATAAGATAAAGAAACCGGAACTGCGTAAGTCGCTCGGTATCGTTTTACAGGAAACCAATCTGTTCACTGGTACTGTAATGGATAATATCCGCTACGGCAAGCTGGACGCAACGGATGAAGAATGCATAGCTGCCGCAAAGCTTGCAAATGCCGATAGCTTTATAAGAAGACTACCCGATGGCTATCAGACTATGCTTACAGGTGACGGCGCTAATTTAAGCCAGGGTCAGCGTCAGCTGTTATCTATAGCAAGAGCGGCGGTTGCAGATCCGCCTGTGCTTATTCTTGATGAAGCAACATCGTCGATAGACACGCGTACAGAAAAGCTGGTACAGGCCGGTATGGATGCTCTCATGCACGGCAGAACAACGTTCGTTATCGCTCACAGGCTTTCGACCGTGCGCAACTCCGATTGTATTATGGTACTTGAGCAGGGCAGAATTATCGAGCGTGGTACTCATGATGAGCTTATCGCTCAAAAAGGTAAGTACTACAGCCTTTACACCGGCAACTTTGCGGAAGAAACAGCCTGAGTGCCTATTCGGCACACCAAATTTGCTGTTCCTGAAGGAAGTGATTTGCGTACTCCTTTTGAAAAACAGGTAATATAAGTTGATACACAAAAAAATCCGCTGTTTTATAACGGCGGATTTTCTGCTTTATTGTTTTGGCAAAAATCTTGTTTCTGCTTTTTTGGCTTATTTGATATTCATTTCGTTACAAGCTGAGAGATCATAGTGAAATTCTGACCTCATCACTAATTTGACATTTATCCCTTTATATTATATAATAATATTGAGCATTTTGACGAAAGTCGTAGCGTTATGTCGAAATTTTGTCGAAATAACACGAATTGTGTCAAAATACGAATATATGATAAAATTACTCCTTCAAATTTCTACATATTGGGCTTGGGTGTTTGGAATTTCGTTTTAATTTTATCAAATCGGACTTTGTTTCAAAGAAACTGAAAAAAATTGGTAAAATCATCTTGAATTATTTTCCAGTTTATGTTATATTATAGAAGCAATAAAACTATGGAGGTAAGAAAATGTCACAATCTATCAGAGTACTTATAGGGGACGATTCTTTAGAGCTGGGTATATCGTGGGCTACGGCTTTCAAGGAAGCCGGAATGTATGCAATAACAAGACCGAAATCAGGAAAGGTGCTTGTTGAATATGTGCTTACGGAGCGACCGGCAGTTGTCATACTGGACGCAAAAACTCCGGGTCTTGATGTATGCGATATAATCAAGACAATAAAGAATAATGTGGATTATAGCCCTGTGGTATTTGTAACTGCAAATTACGATTCGGCAAAAGTTGAATTTGAGGTAATGGACGCAGGAGCAGACTATTATATGCTCCGTCCGTTCGACTCAGAAACACTTGTGTCGAAAGTGCTTTCCGTTTATAATGATAAGCTTGCAGGCAAACGTAACACTCTTGCTGATGAGTCGGATATAGAGTGCGTTGTAACGGAGATAATCCATCAGATAGGTATACCTGCACATATCAAAGGCTATCACTATCTGCGTACAGCAATCATACTTTCAGTCGATGATCCCGAGATGATTAACTGTATCACTAAATTGCTTTATCCGACTGTAGCGCGTATGTATGATACAACACCGTCAAGAGTAGAACGTGCTATCCGTCATGCTATTGAAATAGCTTGGGACAGAGGAGATGTAGATACGCTTAACGGATATTTCGGTTATACGATCCACACATCACGCGGCAAGCCGACAAACTCGGAGTTTGTAGCGCTTATTGCCGATAAGCTCAGGCTCAAATACAGGTGCACTGCGTTGTATTCAAGGCGCAAAACTGCTACACCGTCAAAAGAATCGGTAGTGAATGTATAACTAGTGTTTGTTAAGAAAAATAAGGCGATACAGTACACAAGAACCACGAACGGTTAGTGCCGGGTATCACCTTAATATCAGATATATACGGGCAATGTTCTCAGTCTTCCAGTGCTGAGTACATTGCCTGTTTTAATGTTCTGAGCGGACGTATGCCGTTTCCGCCGCAGACCTGAATAAAATACATAAATGTCAGGTTATTTTCCGGATCATTGCAGAAGTAATTACCTGTCCAACCGTCCCAGCCGTACTCTCCGATATTGCCGACGGTTGTAATTTCGGGGTCGGTAAGAGTTCTCATAAGTCCACCGTAGCCGTAACCAATACAGGAATCCCAATTGAATGTCTTTTTCTGTTCAGGCGTGATTATATTGTGTGATATAAGGTCGACCGCCTTTCGGCTGATTATGCGGGTATCTCCGTATTTACCGCCGTTTAAAAGCATCTGAGCAAATTTCTCATAATCATTTGCGGTGGAAACAAGACCTGCGCCGCCTATCTCAAATTCAGGACGTTTTGTATACTTATATACAAGACCTAAGTGCTGCCAGTCGCACGGGGCTAATTTTCCGTCCTCACCTCTGATATAGATCTCGGCAAAGCGGTCACGTTTTTCGGTCGGTACATAGAAATCGGTATCGGTCATGCCGAGAGGCGCAAATATCTCATCTTTCAGAAAATCACCGAAACGTTTTTTGCTGACGACTTCAATAATAGCGCCGAGTACATCGGCACATACGCTGTAGTTCCAACAAGTACCGGGTTGTGCGAACAACGGTATTTTACCCATTTCGTTGCACATATCAACGGTTGAATAAGTTCCGTTTCCTGAAAAGGCTTTTTCATAGAATTTGTCGAACAGATCTGCCATTTTTTCGCCTGCGGGATTTGTACCGCGATCGGGGTACATAAGTCCTGCGGTCATTGTAAGAAGGTCGAGTATCTTTACCTCGCGATTTGCGGGAACTATACCGTCTGTGGTTTCTACTTTCTGATTCTTGAAGCCTTCAAGATACCAGCATACGCTGTCGGACAAATCAATAAGTCCTCTGTCGTAGAGTATCATTGTTGCTACAGCTGTGACGGGTTTTGTCATGCTGTAAAGACGATAGATAGTGCTATCGGATATTTTGAGTCCGCGCGCCGTATCTGCCATGCCGAAGCATTTATCGTATACGCGCTTACCGTCCTTGATTATTCTTAAATGACCGCCGGGTATCATACCGCCGTCAACCTGTGACTGCATCATTTCATCAAGACGGTAAAATTTGTTGTTTTCCGGATAATTCATAGTAACTCCTGTTTGCCGAATGGCTGTTATTTTCTGATATATTGTAGCATATCCGCAGAGGAAATGCAACGGTATACGTTTAAATCCAAAAAAGAACAGCTTTTTACCGCTGTTCCTTAGATACTATTTACTTAATTTCAAGTGAGTCGATAACCTCTGTTATAAGGTCCGGAAATGTTTCGTCTTCTGATGACTGTGTGAAAGAGAAACAATATGCGTCTTCTCCCGACTGTATCATATACTGCGTGATAGTTGTCTGCTTTGTCACCTGTGAGACCATACCGGTGAGTTGCATATATACCGCCTGTTTGCCCGCTATCTCGGTGTGCTCGAATGATACGAGCTTGAAATTTTCCATTGTAGCGGCATAGGTGGCTGTCATCTGATCTGATGTCACATTTTCTATCGGGCTGTCAGTTTTGCTGACAACGAGGTTGAATTTGTTTTCGTCTGTTTCGTCCTCAGATGCAAACTGATACGCAAGAGATGCACTGACAAGCTTCCAGCCGTCAGGCATTTTGAAAGACAGCTTTTCATTTGCAAGCGTGAATTTTCCGTCCTTTACGGGTTCGTATGTTACTGATGATACTGTGCTTTCGGTGTTGCCGGAGGCTGAAGGTTTATCTTCGGTTGTACTGCTGTCGGAATTATCGGCAGAGTTGCCGTCCGAGTGAGTAGAGGAGTCTACATTTTCTGCGCTACCGGAATTTTCGGTATTATTGTTGTTTTCCTGCTCGGATACAGAGGTAGAACCTCCGATATCGGCATCTGATGATGTATCGGAAGAAGTCTGTGAAGAGCTACAGGCTGTAAGTGCCGCAGTGCAGGAAAGTGCAAGAGAAGCGGCTATCAGTTTTATATATAATGATTTCATTTTTTGTTAAATCCTTTCAGGGGTAAAGTGAGTCAAAATGGCTTTGCAAATGATATTTTAGCACATCACAGGTAAAAAGTCAAATACAGAGCCTGTTAAATGCCTTTTGTGAAAGAAATTTCATTTAACCGTCTTTATTGCAACACATCTGAAAGGTGATGCATATGATGTCAACAAATCCGTGCGTTTTTCATAGACTGGTATAAAACATATCGGAGGTAATTATGGAAAAATGTACATTCAGCATAGTCACGCAGAAGTATCTTGTATGCAGTGAAAAGATACTTAACAACATGATCTCAAATATGAGTAATATAAGGATAAACGACAGTGTATCGGCTGATTTTATTGTAACTATGATACCCCACCACGAGGCTGCTGTTAAATTTTCTGAAGAACTGCTTAAATATACTACCGATATATGTCTTCAGGAGACAGCACAGAAAATAATAAACGGTCAGACTAAAGACGTAGAAACGATGAGGGAGATATTTTGCGGCTGCAGGAGATACAGAAACGATCCGCAGTCAATGTGTGCTTACAGAAGACAGTACGGTACCGCAACGCAGAATATGTTCAGTCGAATGAAGTCGGCGTGTCCCGACAACAACATCAATATAAACTATATAAGGCAGATGATACCGCATCATGAGGGCGGCATAGCAATGAGCAGGAATGCACTCAGGTTCAACATATGTCCTCGGCTGAGACTCATGCTGAATGAAATGATAGAGTCTCAATTAAAGGGTGTGGAAGAGATGAAGAAAGTCATGAAATGTTATTCGGAATAAAATTCGGTAAGCGGCGGTGAAAAGCTTCTATCGCCGCTTTAAGTTTTTCATGAATATTTCTATAACACAAAAACTCCCGTTGCAGTATAAAGCTGACGGGAGTTTTTGTTATTTGAAAGGAGACGAATGCATTATTTAATTCAACGCTTTACGTTGAATGCGTTTATACCGGGATAAACAGCGCTGTCACCAAGCTCTTCCTCAATTCTTAAGAGTTGGTTGTACTTCGCCACACGTTCGCTTCTGCTGGGAGCACCGGTCTTTATCTGGCAGGTGTTAAGTGCAACCGCGAGGTCTGCGATAGTTGTATCGGCGGTTTCACCGGATCGGTGAGAAGAAATAGCAGTGTAGTCCGCCTTGTGAGCCATCTTTATAGCTTCAAGCGTTTCGGAAACAGAGCCTATCTGATTAAGCTTGATAAGTATTGAGTTTCCGCAACCGAGTGAAATACCCTTTGAAAGTCTTTCGGTGTTGGTAACGAACAGGTCGTCGCCTACAAGCTGTACCTTGTTGCCGAGTTCGGAAGTGAGCTTTTGCCAACCCTCCCAGTCCTCTTCATCAAGCGCATCTTCTATAGAGATTATCGGGTACTTTTCAACGAGGCTTTTCCAGTGAGCGATAAGCTGTTCAGATGTGAACTTCTGTTTGCATTTGGGCAGGATATATTCACCCTTCTTTTCGCCTTTCCACTCACTTGAAGCGGCATCCATTGCTATCATAAAGTCTTTACCGGGCTCATATCCCGCATTCTTAACGGCTTGAAGAATGAACTGTATAGCCTCTTCATCGCTCGCAAGGTCAGGTGCAAAGCCACCCTCATCGCCTACAGATGTAGCAAGTCCCTTCGATTTGAGAAGTGCCGCAAGTGCATGGAAAACCTCGGCGCACTGTCTTAATGCTTCTTTGAATGAAGGAGCACCGACAGGCATTATCATAAATTCCTGTACGTCAACAGTGTTTGCCGCGTGAGCGCCACCGTTGAGAATATTCATCATAGGAACTGGGAGTCTGTTTGCGCTTACACCGCCTAAAAATCTGTAGAGAGGGATTTCAAGAGAAGTTGCCGCAGCTCTTGCCGCAGCAATAGAAACTGCAAGAATAGCATTTGCGCCGAGCTTGGACTTGTCCTTTGTGCCGTCGGCATCGATCATCGCTTTATCGACTGCGTAGGTATCGCAGGCATCAACGCCTCTGACGGCATTGTTTATAATCGTATTGATATTTTCTACTGCCTTTGTAACACCCTTGCCGCCGTATCTTGCCTTGTCGTTGTCACGCAGTTCAAGTGCTTCAAACTCACCTGTTGAAGCACCGCTGGGTGCTGTACCTCTTGCAACAGTGCCGTCTTCAAGATATACCTCAGCTTCTACTGTGGGGTTTCCTCTTGAGTCGAGTATTTCTCTTCCTATTACTTTTTTGATTGCTGTACAAATCATTGTAATCCTCCGTTTGCCCGCTTTTGAAATCAATGTGCACGTTGTATAGTATCGGTAATTTTTCAGGGTTAATACTTATCGGGCGGTTAAAATCGGTTAGTGCTAACTAACTAATGAGAATTATATCACACTGTTTTGCAATAGTCAATAGGTTTTGAGAAATAAGTTAGTAAAAGCTAACTTTCTATTGATTTTCTGCCCCTCCGAATACCGGAGGGGCAGAGGTTTATTCAACTATAAAGTCGAGCTTCTTGACGTTTGTATCCTGCGAGAATGTTATTACATTGTACATAAACAGAACGTTTTCGTAATCTTTTGGATTTAAACCGATATTTGACAGATCGCTGTTTATATATCTGAGGTCAAGTACCGTTATATGGCTGTAGTTTTTAGTAAGAAACGGTATTAGAGAGTGCGCATAGCTGTCTTTTATTACTAGCAGATTTCCTTTATCATATTCTTTTGGGATCTCGCTTTCAATATCTATCCGAGGTACGTTCTGACCGAGAAATGTGGAATATTTGTCCTTTACATCAAGAAATTTGCGGAAATACAGACTGTTATATGAGCTGTCGGGTTTTGCACCGCTCTTGTATACAGAAACCTTTACCTGCGGCTCATTGTTCGCCAGTGCGTAAATGTCGATAGTGTCGGGTGTGATGCTGTTGTCGAGTGTCTTTGAGTAGAGAGTTCCCCTGAACTCGTTAGAAGCGTGCTCAACGCTGAATTTGTCTTCGCTGTAGGCAGTGAAGTTCATAGCAGATGCAGCAGATTTATATCCTATATATGCACCGTAGCTCGTCCAGTGATGGTCGGTACGGTAGTATATATATTCGTTTTTAGCCGCAAGCAGTCCCGAGTACACGTCTATACCTGTTATATTGGGCAGGCTTTCATAGCAGCTTTTGATGAACAGCTTCTGATCGGCAGCCCCGCAATTCGCAGGGAGTGTGTCACTGTATATTTCCTGTGCGTTAGGAGCAAGCATAAAGTACATTTTTATCTTAGGGTACTTCTCGGCGAATTTCTCCATTGCCGAAAGATTTTTGTTTACGCTGTCGACACTGTAGTCGCCGGTTCTCCATGACTGCATCATTCTGCCGTCCTCGGTAAATATTCCTTTTATCTCTTTTTTACCGAGTATGCGGTCAAAGTCATTCATAAGCCCTATCCATTGCTCACGCATGACTATTCTGTCTGCAAAAAAGTTTTCGAATTTTGTCATAAATGACTTGTCGGTTACTGTATCAAAGTTGAACTCCGGCATTTTTTCAAGATATCTGTTTTCGTTTTCGCTGAATGCATTTTCAGGTAACTGTGCGCTTGAAATGATTGTTGCAACAGGTACTGTGATCGAGATAAGAGCAAACAGTCCGATGAGCAGGATCTTATAGATATTCTCTTTTTTCATTTTGTCTGTTCCTTTCTCAGAAATTAAAATACAGGAACGGGTTATATGTCTGGTCGACAAGATATGCCGCGCACATAACGAACATTCCCATGATGGCAACAATTCCGCCGTAGTTTATGATCGGTGGGATTTTCTTTTTTATCAATTCCACCCCAAGTTTAGGCAGGTCGGTACATCCTATTATGCAGATTATGAATGTAATTCCGTATGTTGCTATCTGGTACATTGCGGTGCTGTCTATAAACGGTGTGCCGCCAGCGCCGAACATATTGGCTATATAAGCGGCGGCTGTGGGTAAGTCAGCCGTATCGAACAGTACCCAGCCGAGTATTACAAGTAGCATTGTATAAATGTGGCAGAATACCGCCGGAATTTTCTGCAACCACTTTCCGAGAAAAAGTTTCTCAAGGATGATAACAATACCATAAAGGGAACCCCAAAGTATGAAGTTCCAGCTTGCGCCGTGCCAAACACCTGTCAGAAACCATGTTATTGCAAGATTCATAATTGTTCTGGGCATACCTTTACGGTTTCCTCCGAGAGGAAAATAGACATACGATTTGAACCAAGAACCAAGTGTGATGTGCCATCTTCGCCAGAATTCAGAAATACTTTTAGAAAGATAGGGATAATTGAAATTTTCGGGAAAGTGGAAGCCCATCATTTTACCAAGACCTATTGCCATATCCGAGTATCCTGAGAAGTCAAAGTAAATCTGGAATGTGAATGCAAGTATTCCTAGCCACGAGCTTACTACCGATACCTGAGAGATATCCGTGCCCTTGACCGCCGTCCATAATGCACCTATACTGTTTGCAATCAGTACTTTCTTAGAAAGTCCGATGATAAAACGTACGATGCCGTCATATATGAGGTCAATAGTAATGCTTCTGTCGTCAAGTTCTTTTGCCACATCGTCATATCTTACGATAGGACCTGCGACTATCTGCGGGAACAGCGTAACGAATGCCGCAAAGCTTATCGGATTTTTCTGCACCTTAACATTCCCCATATAAAGGTCTATCGTATACGACATAGACTGGAATGTGAAGAAACTTATACCTATAGGCAGCATATTCATTGGTAGGAAGTCTATACCAAAGAAGTTCATATTGTTTATATCGATTATCTGACTTCCGGCTATTGCGTTGATGTTTTCCGCGATAAATCCGCTGTACTTAAACACCCCGAGAAGTCCGAGGTTCATTACGACCGACACTATGAGGCATATCTTGCGAGGGAGTTTTTTCCCCTCAAAGTGATTCATCACAAGTCCGGCAAAATAGTCTATCATCGTTGAAATAAGCATTACAATGACATATATCGGCTCACCCCATGAATAGAAGAGAAGTCCGCTGAGCAGGATTATCAGGTTCTTGCCTTTTTTTGGCGTAATATAATATATCAATAGGGTTATCGGCAAGAACAGATAAATGAATATCGATGTTGAAAATACCATAATTAGGTTACCTTTCAGTTGTCTGATTTTCGGCAGCGCTGACTGCCTTTTCATATTCTTCTTTTGTGTACAGCCTGTTTATTACTTCAAGCATAGTATTGGTGCTCAGTATAGGCGGCAAAC
>ULMC01028937.1_pt1 | contig 16471 bp, 10 predicted proteins | sample 1951541 | NCBI WGS metagenome assembly ULMC01 (sample SAMEA4835539, study PRJEB28245) | human gut metagenome | biome: gut microbiome; material: fecal sample | place: Denmark | collected 2008 | reverse complement strand
CTATTTGACCCTGTTTCCAAGTGTTAAATTTCGGCAATAATATTTTACAATTCAACATCATGTCATGGGCGTGGCCGATGTGGGGTGGGGCCGTGTTTCTGGTCATCCAGCGGCCTTGGCAAGACGGCAACGCGAAAAAAAACGCGCTACGCTTCACAGCGTCGCGCGTTTTTTTGAGCTTGTTGGCCCGTGTGTATATATAAAGCAGGTCAGTTATAGGTTATAATTAAGTTTTCCGTGAGTAATCTTACTTTTTGCTCTTAATTCGGTTGCAAAGTTACGCATATTGTCGGAATTGCGGTTGATAATGCGACGATATGTTACATCTATTGTCGCTAATATGACGATATGTAAGTATTTCATGTCTCGTGTAATGCAATTTGTAAGGTTTCGGAGGCCGCATCCTAACAAATTGATGGAAAATGCCAAAACTTCCATAATTTTAGAAGAAAAATTTTTTGGTTACTGTCATTTTGTTGTAACTTTGCACCGTGAACAGCACAAAGCGTTCATTTAAAAGAAATAGAGCTTAACAAAATGTCAACAGGCGCATCGGTTACAGATAAGTGTTCAGAGGCAAAAGCCTCGCAAAAGGTCACGAAGATACCTTTTACGAAGATGCAGGGCGCGGGCAACGATTATGTTTACGTCAACACATTATTATATAATGTCGCCGACCCGTCGTCCACGTCAATCAAATGGAGCGACCGCCATTTCGGCATCGGCTCCGACGGCTTGGTGCTCATTGGCGCGCCTTCCGACCCCTCCGTTGCCGACTTCTCGATGCGCATTTTCAACGCCGACGGCTCCGAGGCCATGATGTGTGGCAACGCGAGCCGCTGCATAGGCAAGTATGTCTACGAGCGCGGCCTCTTCAAGGGCGACACCGTGCGCTTGCAGACGCTTTCTGGCATCAAGGTGCTCCAGCTTCACGTGGAGGGCGGCAAGGTGACGAGCGTGACGGTCGACATGGGCGAGCCACGCCTTGAGGACCCTGAGCAGTACACCGGCACGCGGCCCGACGGCACGGATGGCGTTTTCGTGTCGATGGGCAATCCACATTATGTCAATTTCGTCAGTAAGGTAAGAGAGATAGACGTTGCCGCCCGGGGACGCGCCCTGGAGTTCTCCAGCAGCTTCCCCGAGCGTTGCAACATCGAGTTTGCCGAGACGCGGCCTTCCAGTGGCGACGTCCAGGCCATCCGCACCCGCGTGTGGGAGCGAGGCTCAGGCATCACCATGGCTTGCGGCACCGGGGCTTGCGCCACGGCGGTGGCCGCGGCCGCCACGGGCAGGGCGCCACGGCAAACCGACATCGTCATGGACGGCGGCACGCTGCACATAGAGTGGGGCGCCGACAACCACGTCAGGATGACAGGGCCGGCGGAGATAGTCTTCGACGGCGAGATGGAACCATGACATCGATAAGTGTTTACAGGACAACAAAGAGACATTAGACAACCATTAAAATCAAAAAAAGGAGAGAAACAATGGCATTAGTAAACGAATATTACCTCCGTCTTCCGGGCAGCTACCTCTTCGCCGACGTCGCCAAGCGCGTCACGGCCTTCAAGGTGTCGCATCCCAAGCAGCGCGTCATCAGCCTCGGCATTGGCGACGTGACCCGCCCCTTGGCGCCTGCCGTGGTGGAGGCCATGAAGAAGGCCGCCGACGAGATGGGCCACATCGACACCTTCCGCGGCTACGGCCCTGAGCACGGCTACGACTTCCTGCGCGAGGCCATCATGAAGGGCGACTTCCTCACCCGCGGCATACACCTCGACAAGGACGAGATATTCATCAACGACGGAGCCAAGAGCGACACCGCCAACATCCAGGAGCTGCTCAGGTGGGACAACAGCGTGGCCCTGACCGACCCCGTCTACCCCGTCTATGCCGACTCCAACGCCATGATAGGGCGTGCCGGAAAATTCGTCGACGGCAAGTGGGCCGACATCACCTACCTGCCTTGCACCGCCGAAAACAACTTCACGCCCGCGCTGCCCGACCACCGTGTCGACATGATTTACCTGTGCTACCCCAACAACCCCACGGGCACGGTGCTCACCAAGGACGAGCTTCGCAAGTGGGTCAACTTCGCGCTCCACAACGAGTCAATCATCCTCTACGACGCCGCCTACCAGGCCTATATCCAAGACCCCGACATACCACACTCCATCTACGAGATAAAGGGCGCGCGCAAGTGCGCCATAGAGTTCCACTCCTATTCCAAGACAGCCGGCTTCACGGGCGTGCGTTGCGGATACACCGTCATACCAAAGGACCTCATGGCCAAGACGCTCGACGGCAAGGACGTGTCGCTCAACGCCCTATGGGAGCGCCGCCAGTCGACGAAGTTCAACGGCACCTCATACATCTCGCAGCGCGCCGCCGAGGCCACCTATTCTGAGGAGGGCCACCGCCAGACCCGCGAGACGATAGCCTACTACATGGACAACGCGCGCCTCATGCGCGAGACCCTTGTGGGCCTGGGCTACGACGTCTACGGCGGCGAGAACGCCCCTTACCTCTGGGTGCGCACGCCGGGCGACATGGGCTCGTGGAAATTTTTCGACACCCTGCTCTACGGCTGCGGCCTGGTCTGCACGCCGGGCGTGGGCTTCGGACCCTCGGGCGAAGGCTACTTCCGCCTAACCAGCTTCGGCAACCGCGAGGACGTGGAAGAGGCCATGGAGAGAATAAAAAAGCTGTAAAGGCATAAACATCATAATATAGCAAATCCCTAATATCATTTTATAAGTATGACCAACGAAAGATTTGATGCCGTAGTGACTGCTTCGCACAAGAAGCCAGTCGAGGTGATCGCTCCCGTGGAGCGCCCATCAGAGTATTTTGGCAAGAAGGTGTTCAACCGCGCCAAGATGTACAAGTATCTGCCCGCTGATGTCTATCAGAAGTTGATTGATGTCATCGACAACGGAGCCACGCTCGACCGCTCTATTGCCGACGCCGTGGCAAAGGGCATGAAGCAATGGGCCGACGAGAACGGCGTGACCCACTACACCCACTGGTTCCAGCCCCTCACCGAAGGCACCGCCGAGAAGCACGACTCTTTCATAGAGCACGACGGCAAGGGTGGCATGATAGAGGAGTTCTCTGGCAAGCTCCTCGTGCAGCAGGAGCCCGACGCCTCCAGCTTCCCCTCAGGCGGCATACGCTCCACCTTCGAGGCGCGCGGCTACTCGGCATGGGATCCCACGAGCCCCGTGTTCATCATCGACGACACGCTCTGCATACCAACCATCTTCATCTCCTACACCGGCGAGGCCCTCGACTACAAGGCACCGTTGCTGCGTGCCCTCCACGCCGTCAACGTGGCCGCCACTAACGTGTGCCACTATTTCTATCCCGACGTGAAGAAGGTCATCTCCAACCTGGGATGGGAGCAGGAGTATTTCCTCGTCGACGAGGACCTCTACGCCGCGCGTCCCGACCTCATCCTCACCGGACGCACGCTCATGGGCCACGAGAGCGCCAAGAACCAGCAGATGGACGACCACTATTTCGGCACCATCCCTGAGCGCGTGCAGGCCTTCATGAAGGACCTCGAGATCCAGGCTCTCGAACTTGGCATACCCGTAAAGACACGCCACAACGAGGTGGCCCCTAACCAGTTTGAGTGCGCTCCTATCTTCGAGGAGACCAACCTCGCCGTGGACCACAACATGCTGCTCATGTCGCTCATGAAGCGCGTGGCCCACAAGCACGGCTTCGAGGTGCTGCTCCACGAGAAGCCTTTCGACGGCATCAACGGTTCGGGCAAGCACAACAACTGGTCGCTCTCCACCGACACCGGCATCCTGCTCCATGGACCAGGCAAGACGCGCGAGGACAACCTGCGCTTCGTGGTCTTCACCGTGGAGACGCTCATGGCCGTCTACAAGCACAACGGACTGCTCAAGGCCAGCATCATGGACGCCGGCAACGCCCATCGCCTGGGCGCCAACGAGGCACCTCCAGCAATCATCTCGTCGTTCCTCGGCAAGTCGCTATCGGGCGTACTTGAGCACATCATGAACTCTGACAAGGACGCGCTGCTCATCAAGGGCAAGGAAGGCGTGCAGATAGACATACCAGAGATTCCCGACATCATGCGCGACAACACCGACCGCAACCGCACGTCACCGTTCGCCTTCACCGGCAACCGCTTCGAGTTCCGCGCCGTGGGTTCTTCGGCCAACTGCGCCAGCGCGCAAATCGTGCTCAACACCGCCGTGGCAGAGGCTCTGACAAGCTTCAAGGAGCGTGTCGACGCCCTCATAGCCAAGGGCGAGGACAAGTTCACCGCCATCCTCTCCGTGGTGAAAGACGACATCAAGACCTGCGCCCCGATCCACTTCGACGGCAACGGATATAGCGACGAGTGGGTGGAGGAAGCCGGAAAGCGCGGCCTCGACACCGAGAAGTCGGCACCGGTAATCTTCGACCGCTACCTTGACCCGGAGACCGTCAAGATGTTCGAGTCGATGTCGGTAATGAAGGAGAACGAGCTCAAGGCCCGCAACGAGGTGAAATGGGAGACCTTCACCAAGAAGCTGCAAATCGAGGCACGCGTGCTGGGCGACCTCTCGCTCAACCACATCATACCTGTGGCGACCCACTACCAGGCCATGCTCTCAAAGGACGTGCAGAACCTCATGGTCATCTACGGCGCCGAGAAGGGCAAGCAGCTCTCCGACCGCATCATGAACATCATCGAGCAGATTTCCGAGCGCACCGCCATCATCGAGAAAGACGTGGAAGACATGGTCAACGCCCGCAAGGTGGCAAACAAGATCGCCGACGAGCGCGAGAAGGCCGTGGCCTACCACGACACCGTGGAGACATGGTTCCAGCCCATACGCTACCAGATAGACAAGCTCGAGCTTGTGGTGGCCGACGAGCTTTGGACGCTGCCTAAGTATCGTGAGCTGCTGTTCATCAGATAAAGGTAAAAATTAGCAATCTATTTCTTTTATTGGTTGTTTAATCTTGAGCGGGGCGACGTCGTGAGACGCTGCCCCGCCTTTTTAGATTTTTTGTTTTCCTTAGGTATGTCATTGCCACGTTTTTTGATTACTTTTGCATAAGTTTGTCATCGCAGTGTCATGGTTGATACCTGACAGGTGGGGAACTTAAGCTAAGAAGTCATGTTCTATCAACTCATACAAAAGAAAAGGGACCTGTGGTATCAGTCTTCCGACTGCACCGTGCGTGACCTCGTTGGCTATATTCGTCAACGTGGCATGATGCGTGATGCGCAGATAGAAGCCATCAAGACCTATTTATACTTGAAGATAGCTTGCCAAGGGAAACCTCTTTGGCAACTTTTTGCCGAGGGTGTTTTCAATGAGACAGATGTGGATGCTGAGGAAATCAATGCTGAGGCGAGGGAAGTGATGATGCAGAACCCTGCTGCCTTGGCTCTCTATCAGTACAGTCGTCAGAAAGACCGAAACGGCAAGCAGATTGCCCCCGAGTTGGAGCAGTTCATCCGTCATCATGCTCGCGAGATAGACTATGAGCAAGTGTTGAAGGACATCTTTTACAAGGTAACTTATTCCGACTATCTTTTCAGCCTTCCGATGGGAGCAGGCAAAACCTATCTGATGGCTGCGTTTATCTACATCGATTTATATTTTGCCCAGATAGAACCGTTCAATCCTATTTGGGCGCACAATTTTTTGATTCTTGCTCCCTCGGGCTTGAAGTCGAGCATCGTGCCGAGCCTTCGGAGCATCCAAAACTTTGAGGCTTCTTGGCTTTTCCCGCCTGACACTGCTGCAAACTTGAAAAGACTCATCAAGTTTGAGGTGCTTGACGAACAGAAAAGTGCCAAGAAAAGCAATGTCATCAAGAACCCTAACGCCTTTAAGATTAATCAGCATTTCGAGGGTGGAACTATGATGGGATTGGTGGCTGTCACCAATGCGGAGAAGGTCATCTTGGACAGATGGGATGAAAATGACAAAGACCCAAGTTTTCTTTCCGATGACGAGCGTCGCCAGTTGGCTGTGGCCAATGAGTTGCGTATGATGATAGGCAAGATGCCCTATCTTTCCATTTTCATAGACGAGGTTCACCATGCATCGGATGGGGAGATTAAACTTCGGCAGGTCGTCACGGGGTGGGCTACCGAGAGTGAGTCTTTCTGCAATGTGCTGGGCTTCTCAGGCACGCCTTACCTGGAGAAAGCCGAGAAGGTGACGCTGGGAGGAAGTTTCGACATCAAGAATACCAACATCACCAATGTGGTGTATTATTATCCATTGATAGAGGGTATTGACAACTTCTTGAAGCGACCGGAGGTGAAGTTCACCGACAACGACATGCTCACCATTGTCAGCCAAGGTGTGCGTGAGTTCTTGGATAAGTATAAGGACACTTCCTATGCCAATGGAACCCAAGCCAAGCTTGCCATTTATTGTGGTCAGATTTCTACGTTGGAGGAGGAAGTCTATCCGCTTGTCTCTGAAATCGTGTCAGGATATGGGATGAATCCAGCCGAAGTGGTGCTCAAGCGCCATAAGGGAAATAGTTCTTCCAAGGCTGGAGTCAAGAAATATGCTGAGCCTGAAGGTTCGGAAGCTGCTTTTGCCACCTTGGATTCTCCTACTTCCAAGATTCGAATCGTGTTGCTAGTGCAAATAGGCAAGGAGGGATGGGATTGCAAGAGTCTTACAGGCGTTGTCCTGCCTCATGAGGGGGCGTGCCCTAAGAACATGGTGCTGCAAACCTCTTGCCGCTGTCTTCGTCAGGTGACCCGTGGTGAGCGAGAGAAGGCGTTGATATGGATGAACAAGTGGAATGCCGACAAGCTCAACAAAGAGTTGAAGCAGCAACAGAACATCACCTTGCAGGAGTTTGGCAATAAGCCTGAGCCTGTGTTGAAGCATATTGAGCGGTTCTCTCGCATGGAGAAGCAAAAGGTTCCGCCTATCGACTTCTTCCAACTCAAGGTGGAGTATGAGACGCAGGTGGTGGAGAAACAGCCCGATACTGCTGCCCGCCTTGCTGATAAAGCCTTGTTGCAAAAGGCGGATGCCCACTTGGTGTATGTGCAAGATTTCGAGGGGCATCTGCTCGATTGCGCAGAGTTGCGGCAGGAAGAAGGCGAGAGCCTAACCTTCCAATGGTGGTTGCGGAAGATTGCCAAGGAGAGTATGGGCACGCTTGGTGTGAGCCAGCTGAGGAAGCATGAGGCTCAGCTCCGTCGCATCTTCGAGGAGATAACGCTTGCCGATGGCGATGACAAGGAGTGTAGGATGGAAGATTCTGCCTACGACCAGTATCAGATACGTGCCAATGTCCGGAAGGCTTTTGTGCCGAAGCGCGATTTCCGCATCACCGAAGAGGTGGTTCCCGACACGGCAAGCATTCTCTCCGTGGAGCGTCCTGCACCGATAGACGTGGAGGATGACAGCCGAATCTATCCAAGCCAAAGTGTGGTGAGAGAAATCTTGGAATGGGACAACGACCCTGGCAAGATGGAGCTTTCGCCAGAGGTGAAGGCCATCGTCAAGAGGATGAGGACGGCGGGATTTTCCGACGAGGAGATTCAGACGATGGTGAAAGGCAAGTTGCCTAAGGATGAATTCCCCGAGCGCAACCAGACTTATCATTATCTGCCTTACCGATTCGACAGTAATATGGAGAGGGAGTATTTCGTGGATGGATTGCGCCCTCTGCTGAAGGGCAAGCAACTGGAGTATTACTTCAATGGCGATGAAACGCTCACGGAGTTCAAGATACGTTGTTACAAGAAGGTGGGCAAGCACTGGCAGTATGATGGACTTTATTATCCCGACTTCTTGGTGCTGAGCCGAGATGCTGAGGGTAAAATCGACCGCATCTGCATCATAGAGACCAAGGGAGAGGTGTATGCTTCCAAGTTCCGGGAGCGCTTGCGTTTTATGCGTGAAGAGTTTGTGCCGAGAAACAACGAGGCGTTCCATCGTGAGCGTTTCCAGTTCCTCTATCTGGAAGATACCGATTCTGTGGAGGTAAGAATGGCGAAGACCGTTAGCATGCTCAAGGAGTTTTTCTCTACAGCGGAATAGTGCTTATCATGTGCAAATCATATTAGAATAAAAAAGACAATGGCAACAAAATATATTTCATATTATCCTGACACCCTGGAGGGGCAAGCTCTCTTGGACAACTTTGTGCGTACTCGCCGCATCCTGCGCTATCGTGACAACGACCGGATAGAGGCCCATATCCTTCGTGGAATGCCTCTCTACGAGGTGGAATCGCTCGAAAAGAAAGGTGACAATCCCCAGCACAATCTCATCATGCATGGTGAGTGCCTTTCCACTTGTGCCTATCTCAAGGAGCAGGGCATAGAGGTGGATTTAGTTTATATCGACCCTCCCTTTGCCAGTGGTGCCGACTACGCCAAGAAAATCTACATTCGTCGCAATCCGCTTGTGCGGAAAGCCATCAAGGATGCCGAGCAGAATCTCGATAACGAAGATATGAAGAATTTCGAGGAGAAGATGTATGGCGATATTTGGGACAAGGAGCGTTACCTCAACTGGATGTACGAGAACCTCATGGCTATCAAAAGTGTGATGAGCGAGAATGCAAGCATCTACGTGCATCTGGATTGGCATATTGTTCATTATGTGAAGATTCTTATGGATGAAATCTTTGGCGAAGAAAGGTTCATAAATGAAATTATTTGGCAGAGAACTGACCCTCATAATGATGCAAAGAATAAATTGGGAAGGATACACGACACAATACTTTGGTATAGTAAAAGTGACGAATTTACTTACAACTATGTTGATATTGTTGCTCCTTTGTCTGAGGCAGCTTTGAAAGAGTACTCTTTGGTTAAATTGGAAGATGGTACAGTAGAACGTTTTGATAAAAACAAAAAATACCCTTTGTCTGCAAGGCGTTTCAAGTTGGATGATTGTACTTGGAAAGGGGATGGAACTTCTGGAAAATTTGAGTGGAGAGGTGCAACCCCTTCTCCTAAAAGAGTTTGGCCATATCCTTCTGCTGAAGAAATGGACAAAGCTGTGGAGCGAGGAGAGTTCTATTTGAGAAATCCAGAACGAGGGGCTGCAAGATGTAGAGTGAGTTTCTTGGATGAGCGTGATGGGCAAATAATTCAAGATATTTGGATTGATTGTGGTCGAATGAAAGGGGGCTCTGATTACGCCACTCAAAAGCCCGAAGCCCTTTTGGAGCGAATCATCAAGGCCTCTTCCAATGAAGGAATGCTTGTGGCTGATTTCTTCGGAGGAAGCGGCGTGACTGCTGCGGTTGCTCATAAGCTGAACCGTCGCTTTATTCATGGCGATGTAAACATCAATAGCTTGCAGACAGCTCGTGATCGTCTTGTCAATGCAGGTGCTGAGTTTGAAATCAAGGAAGTGAAGGATGGCGTGCGCCTCTTCCGCAACCCTGTTCAGACGATGGACAAATTAAAGTCTTGCTTGATACCTGGCCTGAATGCTACTGCAAGCTTGGACAGCCAGTATTGGGCTGGCAGCATCACGAGCAGCAAGTATGGCATGATGCCTGTTTATCTGCCTAATCTCCTTGATGGAAGCAAGCGAGTGCTCGACAAGAGCGAGATGATGAACCTTATCCATAAGGCTCTGCCTGACTTGCCCGACGAGGTGAAGCGTGTCATCGTCTATTATGTAGATGTTGAGGATATAGACGAGCTCCGTCAGTTCATCCACGATGAAAACCAACAGACGCTTATCGAGTTTGAGTTGAGAGACCTTAAGCAAGTGCTCGACGAGGTGGTGATGGAAGACGAGGCTGAATGGAGCTTGGAGGAAGCCAAGGATCCATTGGGAATGTCGATAGGGTGGAAGCTCACGATGAAGTCGTTTCATAGCGACCGAGTGAAAAGAAAGGTCGATGAGTTTAATCTTAAAGGCGAGCAGCAGACGCTAAAGAAGAAAGCCGATGGCAAGAAAGCGAGGTTCGTGCCAATCAAGCTCAGCGACGAGGGATTGGAGACCATAGAATGGCTCTCCGTGGATTGCGCCCATGCCGAGAAATCCGCCCCTTGGCATAGCGACATGGAGATAAGAATAGAGAAAACGGGTACCGTTACCATCAACGGCAAGAAGACTAACGATTATTGGGACGGCACCATCTTGTCGGAAAACAAGCCCTTGCGCTTGAAGATACGCAATGTTTGCGGCGACGAGACCGTTTTCGAGATTTAGAGCTCTTTGTTGCGCGCAATGACGCAAACGACAACGGCCTTACGCTGCCATGTCATCGACATGCCAGCGTAAGGCCGTTGAAATGTTATATGTGCTTGTGGAAGGTTATCTCACCGTGGGTATGTCAAACTCGCACACCTTGCTAATCTTCTTGTTGCCCTGCACCACGCTGACGCAGAATTGGGCGTTGCCGTCTTTTAGGCGGTTGTCGGCCTTCACCAGGGCGGTGTACCTAATGCCCTTGCCCGGCTGTATCGACTCCACGTGCATGTTTGGCGAGATCATGATGTGGCGGTTGCCCGTGGCCTCCACCACCGTGGGCACCACGTCGTAGAGCGTGTGGTTGCCGCGGTTGTAGACCTCGAAGATGACCTTGCTCAGCTCGCCGCGCTCTATCTTGCCGTCTTGGTTGTCGTCCACGAAGCGCGCGTTCTTTATCTCTATGTCGGGCGTGTATTTCAGGTTCTCGGCCAGGTTGTCCACACTCGACTGCATGGGCATGTTCACGTCAGGCTGCTTCGCGCTGTAGTTGCCGCTGTAGTCGGAGCCCTTGAAGTCGTATATGCGGTCGTCGCCTCCGTTGTTGGCGTCGAAGCCGCTGCCGCTGTTGTCGTCGCCTTGGTTGTCATAGCCATAGTTGTTGCCATGGCCATACGTGTTGTCGTTGCCATACGAGCCATGTCTCCTTGCCTGCCTCTCGGCCCTCCTGGCGCGCATGTCGGCGATGTCGGCCTCGCGCTGCGCCTGCTGCTTCTGGTCGGTGGCCTGGCCAATGGCGGCTCCTGCTACGGCACCGCCCACCATGCCAACTATCGTGCCCACGTCGCTGCCGTGAGGCCCTCCTGCTATTCCGCCGATGGCCGAGCCGAAGATGCTGCCAAGGGTGCTGCCCATGTAGGCGCCCGTGCCCGTGTAAGTGTCGCAACTGCCAAGAAGCAGCAGTGCCGACATGCCGATAATGAATGACTTGCCCATCATGTTCTTTGTGTTTTTTTATTGTTCTGCTTGCAAAGTTACGTCAAAAGCGTGGGCCACGGCGTCCTTTCCCCCTATTTTAACATAGGCGTTTCCCTATTTCGCGAGATATATTCCCTTGCCGCGAACAGTGGCACGTTCTCCATCCATCCTTGTTCTTGGAAGCCGAGCATGGAGAAACGTATGCCTTTCAGATGATAGGAGGCGAAGTCGTGGTTGATGAAGGTGTAAAGCGACTTGGCTTTCACGTTCTCTTCCGCTTTTACCTCTATCGGCAGAATCTTGCTCCCTGCTTGTACGATGAAGTCTATCTCTTGTGTGGAGTTGTCCTTGCTGTAATAATAAACAGGCAGGTTGGGGAGAGTCTTCATCTCTTGCAAGACAAAATTTTCCGTGAAAGCCCCCTTGTACTCACTGAACACATTGTCGCCAATCAGAATCTGGTCGGGTGGTGTCATCGTGAGTGCTCCTAATAAGCCCACATCGAGCAAGTAGAGTTTGAAAGCTTCCATATCGGCATAGAATTTCACGGGAACTTTGGCATCCCTCGTTCGCTCCACCTTGTGTACAAGTCCTGCGTCAATCAGCCACTGGATAGCGATCTCAAAGTCTTTGGCTCTCGCTCCTTTCCGAACGGCTCCATAGATGAACTTCTTGTTCTCACGAGCCAATTGTGCTGGGATGGACTGCCACACCATCCTTACTCGCTGGGTTTGGTCGGCGGTATGTTTGCTGATGTCTGCCTCGTATGCCGTCAGGATGTTCTGCTGAATGTCTCTTACCGTCATCGGGTCGTGGTGCTGGGTAAAGTGGAGCACCGCCTCAGGCATTCCTCCCACGAAATAGTATTGGCGGAGATAGTCGATGTACTTATGGGCAAGACTGTTGATAAGCACCTTGTCATCGAGTTTAAGAATATCCACAAGTTGTTCCTCGTTGTTGGCCAAGAGATATTCATCATAGGTCATCGGGTAGAGGTGCATGATGTCAACTTTGCCCACAGGATAAGATTCCCCTTTCATGTTCATTACGCCAAGCAGCGAACCAGCCACGATGACGTGCAGTTCTGGCTTTTTCTCATAGAAGTATTTGAGCGAAGACAATACGGGTGGTATCTCTTGTATCTCGTCAAGAAAAACAAGAGTTTTGCCTGGTGTGATGGTTTGCTTGGTGAAAGCAGATAGTCCGATGAGGATTCTGTCGATATTGACGTCTCCTTGGAAGAGTTGGGCGATGGTATCGTTTTTGTAGCAGTTAACATAGACCATGTTGTCGAACTCATGGTTGCCAAACTCCTTGATGATGTATGTCTTGCCTACTTGTCGGGCACCATACATGATCAAAGGTTTTCTGCCTTCTGCTATCTTCCATTCTTTCAGTCTGTTATATATGCTTCTTTTCATGCTCTTTACACTTATATGAGGGAAAGCCCCGACTGTAATCACATTTTTATGAGGGAATATTCCATCTGCTGATACATTTTCATGAGGGAATGTCGGGCGTAAAGATACACATTTATGAGGGAACGGCCAAGGAATTTTACATTTTTATGAGGGAATGCGTGAAGTGCCATTCCAAGATTCATCCAAAAAAAATCCGTGGCTGCACGTGCCGTCACGGACTCTTATTATTGTCTTGTTTTCCTGGTCGGAACCTTGACAGTACACAAATGGCATGGTAAAACATCCACATTTGGCATAATGAAAAATCCACAAGTTGTATAATGAAATTGCCATATCTTGCATAAAAGAAATGGAGTTCCGTTCATTTTCAATGTATTTTCGCTAACTTTGCATGCATAATCAAAACGGCAAGTATCATGAAACAATACAGACCTCGCATAGCCGACAAGATGTTAAGTCGTAGGCTTATGGGAGTGGGCGCGGTTCTTATCCAGGGACCAAAATGGTGTGGCAAGACAACGACAGCCGAACAACAGGCTAAAAGTGTCGTGTATATGGACGATCCTGAGTATATGGAGCAAAATGTTGAGTTGGCAAATCTTTCACCTAAGAAACTTCTTGCAGGTGCGACACCACGCTTGATAGACGAATGGCAACTTGCTCCACAACTGTGGGATGCGGCACGCTTTGAGGTTGACCACAGAGACGGAGAAGGCCAGTTCATATTCACTGGCTCTGCCGTTCCTGCCGATACGGACAAAATACATCATTCTGGCACTGGCAGGTTTGCATGGCTGACCATGAGGACCATGAGCCTTTATGAGTCGGGTGAGTCTACTGGTGAAGTCAGTTTGAACGAATTGTTCAGTAACCCCAATGCGGATGTTTTCGGAACAAGCAATCTGAACATAGACTCCATTGCGTGGCTTATCTGTCGTGGAGGTTGGCCAAGAGCCACTACCATAAGCAAGGACGTGGCACTGGATATGGCATACAGGTATTACGAGGCTGTCGTCAACAACGACATATCACGCGTTGACAATGTAAAGCGTGACGCGGAGCGGACAAAAAGGATTCTGCGTTCTATCGCGAGAAACCAATGCGCGCAAATATCAGTCAACACCATTTGCGCTGACATTGAGAACAACGATACGATTTCGGCCAACCGCATGACCATAGCTTCGTACATAGAAGCCTTGAAAAAGATATTCGTTCTTGAGGATTCCCTTGCATGGAATCCTAACCTGCGAAGCAAGACAGCAATAAGAAGCTCGGAGACAAGGTATTTCTCTGACCCGTCCATCGGAGTGGCCGCATTGGGTGTCGGTCCTAACGACCTCATAAACGATCTTAGCACAATGGGACTGTTCTTTGAGTCGATGTGCGTTAGGGATTTAAGGGTCTATGCCGATGCGTTGGAGGGGTCTGTCTATCATTATCGTGACAGTAATGGCCTGGAGTGTGATGCCGTATTGCACCTGAGAAACGGCAGATATGGACTGATTGAAATAAAATTGGGTGGTGAGAAAAACATAGAAGAAGGGGCAAAGAACTTGAAGCTCCTCGCCTCTAAAATCGACACCACGAAGATGAAGGCGCCATCATTCCTCATGATACTTACTGGCACCACAAGATACGCCATACGGCGTGAGGACGGTGTGTATGTGGTGCCTGTCGGGTGCCTGAAAGACTGAAGCCGGAAAGTTTTCGGCATCGGAAAAGCCGTGCTATCTTTGCATTGTCAATAAGACAAAACGATTAAACGGCATACTTTTCTTTCACACGGATCTTAAAGATTATAATGATGTCGGCTTCGCCGATTACGCATACCGTCTTTCAACGCTTTGCTGGGGCCGGTCTCGTGCCGGCCCACAAACAACGTTCGACTGATAAGTTTCAAAGGCCTGGCATTTTTGTTATTTCACGCCTATCTTGGCGAAGCGGATCTTCTCGCCCGGCGTCACCATGCGGTCGGCCTTCAGCTTGAGGTATCGCGTCTTCGTGGCCTTGAAGCTGACGGTTTGCGTTATCGGGTTGTTCTGTATGTTGGAGAACTCTCCCGAAGCGAGCGTGGCTATGGCGTTGCCGTTGGCGTCGCAGGTGCTGACGGTGTAGCTGTGGATGAGTCCCGTGGGCTTGTCGCCCTGCATGGGCAGGTATTGCAGCGAGCTGACGTCGGTGGCCTTGCCCAGGTCTATCACGATGGCGTCGTCGGCCGTCTCGTTGACGGTGAGTGGCAGCGAGGTGATGTCTTCGGCGGCCTTGCTCCACGATAGTTGCGCGTCCTTGCCGCCATAGTAAACGCCCACGTTGTTGATGCACAGCGGGCCACGCGCGTCGAGGATGCGCACGCGTATGCCCTTCGTCTTCACCGTGACGAAGCGCACTATGCGCTTATAGCCTATCGTGGTGGTCTGCTCGGGCTGCTCCACGGCTTTCCACGAGCCGTCGGCGGCGAGATATTCCACGCTGAACTTCCTTACGCGTTGCCCCAAGGGTATGTATTCCTGCAGCATGATGCGGTTCATGGGCTGCGGCTTTTTCAGGCGGAACTCTATGTTGGCAGTCGTCACCCCGTCTGGCGTGGCCCAATATGTGTCCCACGAGTTGTCGGTCATGGCCTTTGCCGCGAACTGCTTGCCACGCGTGCTGGAGACCTTGGGCGCCATGCCTGCCACGATGTTGTGGCCCAGCTCGCGCTCTATTATCTTGTGGAAGGCCACGGCGTTGGCCGAGTCGACAGGGTGGATCAGCCCGTCGCGGTCCACGGGGAAGTTGAGCAGGAAGGTGGCGTTGTGGCCCACGCTGCGATAGTAGAGGTCGGCCAGTTGCCCAGGCGACTTCACCTTGTCGTCTTCCTCGGGGTGGTAGAACCATCCCGGGCGAATGGACACGTCGCACTCCGCCGCCGTCCACTGGTTGCCGTCGGCGTGGCCATATTGCAGCTCCGGGTATTTGGGATAGCCTGGATACACCTCGCCCTTGCGCAGGAAAGCCCAGTTGGTCTCTCCGGCCACTCCCTTCTCGTTGCCCACCCATCGGCATCCGGGTCCGCCGTCGCCGAAGACCACGGCTTGCGGTTGCAGGCTGTCGAGCATCTCGAAGATGCGAGGGTAGTTGTAATAGTTTTTACGGTCTATGGTGCGCCTGTCCTTTGCGCCGCCATAGTAGCCGTCGCCGCCGTTGGCACCGTCGAACCACACCTCGAACACCTTGCCGTAGTTGGTCATGAGGTCGCGCAGCTGGGCGTAGAAATAGGGCAGGTATTGCGGCGTGGCATACTCGGCGCGCGAGCGGTCCCACGGCGAGAGGTAGACGGCGAACTTCAGCCCGTATTTCTTGCACGCGTCGGCCATCTCGCGCACCACGTTGCCCTTGCCGTCGCGCCATGGCGAGCGGCTCACGTTGTAGTCGTTGCCGGCGAAGGGCCACAGGCAGAAGCCATCGTGGTGCTTGGCCGTGAGTATGACGCCCTTCATGCCGGCGGCCACGAGGGTGCGCGCCCACTGCTCACAGTCGAGACGCTTGGGGTTGAAGGTCTTGGGGTCGGAGTCACCATAGCCCCACTCGCGGTCGTTGAACGTGTTGAGGCCGAAATGTATGAAGGCGTAGGTCTCCATCTTCTGCCAGTCCACTTGCTTCTGCTGGGGTAGGGGGAGTATTGGCGCGGGGGCCTTCACGTTGTCGCTCGCCGTGGCCGAGAATGTGGATAGCGCGGCTAACGCTAACGTAGCCATCGACTTGCCGATTAGTTGTTTGTTCATGTCTTGCCGTATAAAATAATGTTTCAGTGCAAATTTATACCATTTATTTTTCTTAGCGGCTTGTTGGCTCATGTTTTTTTCGTAACTTAGCGACAAAATAAGGAAAACAACATGGAAGAGGAGATAAGGA
>ULMC01037119.1_pt1 | contig 16640 bp, 10 predicted proteins | sample 1951541 | NCBI WGS metagenome assembly ULMC01 (sample SAMEA4835539, study PRJEB28245) | human gut metagenome | biome: gut microbiome; material: fecal sample | place: Denmark | collected 2008 | reverse complement strand
GACTTGCGACAAATTGAGGAATTGCGCGATTAATGGCAAGTAGAGATAGAGGAAGCATAATCACATTTACATGAAGACAACTCTTATTCTCATCGGCAAGACCGACGGAAAACTCTATCAGGCCGCTATCGACGACTATGCCGGCCGCATTTCCCATTACATGCCTTTCTCGATAAAGGTCATACCCGACATCAAGAACTCTCGCTCCCTCTCCGAAGACCAGCAGAAAGAGCGCGAGGGCGAGCTTATCTTGGCCAACGTGTCAGCGCAAGACTGCTTGGTGCTTCTCGATGAGCGTGGCGAAGAGCGGCGAAGCGTCGACTTCGCCAAGTGGCTCGGCAAGCGGCAAGCCTCTGGGCGCAACCTCGTGTTGGTGATAGGCGGCCCTTACGGCTTCTCCGAGGCAGTCTACAAGCGTGCCGACGACAAGGTCTCGCTGTCGCGCATGACGTTCTCCCACCAAATGGTGAGGTTCATTTTCGTGGAGCAGTTGTACCGAGCGTGCACCATCCTCAAGGGCGAGAAGTATCACCACGAGTGACATCTATTAATACACGCTTACGACTGGGGTCGCATGCGGTAATGACATAAGAACCCCGGAAGCTTTCATGGTTGAGCTTCCGGGGTTCTTTGGTTTTATCCCAAATCGGTCATTAGAAAATGACAAGAAGCTTTTTCTAATGACCGATTTGTTTTTATTTGAATAGCTTCTGCGCGAAGATCAGCAGGTATTGACGCCAGTTGCTCCAGAGGTGTCCGCGGGTCGACTCGTGGTAGGTGTACTTGAAGCCCATGCCGTCGAGTTTCTTCATGAACGCCTGGTTGTCCTTGTATAGGAAGTCTGCGTTGCCAATGCCAATCCAGTAGAGCTTGTATCCGGCCTTCTTTTGGTTCTCCAGCTTTTGGTCAAGGTTCTTGTAGGCTGGGAAGTCCCAGTTGAAGCCTGTCCAGTCGAGACCGGCTGAGAACAGCCCCACGTAGTCGAAGAGGTCAGGATAGTTGGCCGACACGAACATGGAGGTCATGCCGCCCATCGACAGTCCGGCGATGGCACGGTGTGCCTTGTTTGCAAGCGTGCTGTAGTGGGCGTCTATGAAGTTGACTATCTCCGGGAAATTCTGTTCCACGAGTCCCTCCTTGTATTTGGGCAGGAACTTTGTCATCACGGGCTTGTAGTTGAGGTTGTTGGAAGTTTCGCCAGCCTCTGCCTCCACGCTTGGGTTGATGTTTGGCATCACCACGATCATTGGTTCCACTTTGCCTTCGGCGATGAGGTTGTCCATTATTCGGTTCACGAAGCCGAGGTCGAGCCATGCGCTCTCGTCGCCGCCACTGCCGTGCATGAGGTAGAGCACTGGATAATTCTTGTTTTCCTTGCCATACATTGGCGGCAGGTAAACGTTGAGTCGGCGGTTCTTGTTGGGCATGTTGGCCGATGGATACCACACTGTTTCCACCGTGCCGTGGGCCACATCGTGAACCTGGTAGTAGTCGGCATGGCCACCGTTCACGAAGAAGATGCTGAACACGTTGCCCACGTCGCGACGGGTGAATGGGTCAGAAGGGTCGGGGGCTACCACGCCGTCCATGTCGAAGCGATATGTGAACATCTCTGATGGCAATGCTGGGGTGGTGTATGTCCACACTCCGTCCTTGCCTTTCTTCATCTTGCCTGTGCCGTTGTTGACTTCCCAGTCGCCTTTCACGGTCACGCTCTTTGCCTTCGGCGCGAGCAGACGGAAAGTCACGGTTTTGTCGGCGTTCACTTGTGGCGATACTGTCTTCTCACCGTTGTTGTTGATGTTTTGCTGTGCGATGGCTGTTGAGCTTGCGATGGCCAGCAGCGCTACCATTAAGGTCTTCATTTTCATGGTTGATGTTGTTATGGTATTGATGGCAGGGCGTGTGGCCCTGCCTTTTTTGTTTATAACGAGTGTTGAATGCGTGTTATGTGTTGTGCCATGCCTCTTTTTTCTTGCTGCTGTTCCCGTAAACGCGCCGCAGGTTTTTCGTGGCAAAGCTAAGCAAAAATGTCGTAAAGTCCAAGGAATAATCACCGTCTCACGCGTTTTTTTCTTGTTTTCCCTGCCGAATGTTGCGGAATTGCCGTAATTTTGCGACAAAACCAAGAACTTTTACCGCAATGAGCAATATTCCTAAGGAGTGGACGCAATTCATATTGAAGGACGTGACGTTTCTCAACATCATGACTCGCCGTATCTACAATGTCCTCATCGTGGCCAATCCCTACGACGCTTTCATGCTCGAGGACGATGGCCGCGTGGAGGAGAAAGTCTACGATGAGTACATGACCCTCGGCTTGCGTTACCCGCCCACCTTCACCAAGGTGTCTACCACCGAGGAGGCCGAGCGCGTGCTCGCCGCCACGAGCGTGGATCTCGTGATATGCATGCCCGGCAATGCCGACAGCGACGCCTTCACCGTGGCAAGGGCCATCAAGATGAAGTTCCCGGAGATTCACTGCGTGGTGCTCACGCCCTTCTCGCATGGCATCACGAGGCGCATGGAGCGCGAGGACCTCAGCATCTTCGACTACGTGTTCTGCTGGCTTGGCAACACCAACCTCATATTGTCTATCATCAAGCTCATCGAGGACAAGATGAACATCGAGCACGACGTCCATGAGGCTGGCGTGCAGATGATTCTCCTTGTAGAAGACTCCGTCAGGTTCTATTCCTCCATCCTCCCCAACCTCTATGGCTACATCCTACAGCAGAGCCGCAACTTCGCCACCGAGGCCCTCAACCCCCACGCCGCCACGCTGCGCATGAGGGGCCGCCCTAAGGTCATGCTCGCCCGAACCTATGAGGAGGCCATGCAGCTATACGAGCGATACAAGGACAACTGCCTCGGCGTCATCAGCGACGTGCGCTTCCCCATGCACGGCGCGCGCGACTCGGAGGCTGGCTTCAAGCTCCTTGAGGACATCAGGAAGCAGGACGAGTACGTGCCCTTGATAATGGAGAGCTCGGAGACGGCAAACAAGTATCGCGCCGACCGCGAGCATTTCCATTTCGTGGACAAGAACTCCAAGATGCTCTCCGTGGAGCTGCGCCACCTCATCGAGGAGCACATGGGCTTTGGCGACTTCGTGTTCCGCGACCCGCACACCCACAAGGAGATAGCGCGCGTCAGCACGCTGAAGCAGTTGCAAGACAACATCTTCAAGATTCCGTCCGACTCCATGCTCTACCACATCTCGCGCAACCACATCTCGCGCTGGCTCTGCGCCCGTGCCATCTTCCCCGTGAGCAAGTTCTTGAAGCAGGTCACGTGGCATAGGCTGCAAGACGTTGACGCGCACCGCCAGATCATCTTCGACGCCATTGTGCAATACCGCAACATGAAGAACATCGGCGTGGTGGCGGTCTTCGACCGTGGCAAGTTCGACCGCTACGCCCACTTCGCGCGCATCGGCGACGGCTCGCTCGGGGGCAAGGGGCGTGGCCTCGCCTTCCTCGACAATATCATCAAGACGCACCCGGAGATGAACCTCTTCCCCGGTGTCACCACGCGCATACCGAAGACGGTGGTGCTCTGCACCGACATCTTCGACCAGTTCATGGAGGACAACAACCTGTACCCCATAGCCCTGAGCAACGCCCCCGACGAGCTCATCCTCGAGAGGTTCCTCAAGGCCAAGCTGCCAAGCAAATACGTCGCCGACTTCTTCACCTTCCTCAACGCCACCAACGCGCCCATTGCCATACGCTCCAGCTCGCTCCTTGAGGACAGCCATTACCAGCCCTTCGCCGGCATCTACGCCACCTACATGATTCCTCGCCTCGACGACCGCCAGGAGATGCTCTCGCTCCTCGCCTCGGCCATAAAGGGTGTCTACGCCTCGGTGTTCTATCGCGACTCGAAGGCTTACATGACGGCCACGAGCAACGTCATCGACGAGGAGAAGATGGCGGTGATAATGCAGGAGGTCGTGGGAAAGGAATACGGCGGGCGTTATTATCCCAACATATCGGGCGTGCTGCGGTCGCTCAACTATTACCCCATAGGCGAGGAGAAGTCGGAAGACGGCATCGCCTCGCTCGCCTTGGGACTGGGAAAGTATATCGTCGACGGCGGCCAGACGCTCCGCGTGTCGCCATGTCATCCCGACCAGGTGCTGCAGATGTCCGACATGGACATAGCCCTGCGCGACACCCAGACGCGCTTCTACGCCCTTGACACGTCGACCTCGAATCTCGACTTCACCGTCGACGACGGCTTCAACATCGAGAAGCTCCGCGTAAAAGAGGCCTACAAGGATGGCGCGCTCACCTATATCGCCTCCACTTACGACCCCGACGACCAGATTATCCGCGAGGGGCTCTACGACGTGGGCCGTAAGGTCATCTCCTTCGACGGAGTGCTCAAGCAGGGTGTCTTCCCCTTGCCGCAGCTCATGCGGATGGCCATGCGCTATGGTGCCGGCGCCATGCGTCGGCCCGTGGAGATAGAGTTCGCCTGCAATGTCAACGACGACCGCACGGGCGACTTCTGCCTCTTGCAGATTCGCCCCATCGTCGACACCAAGCAGGAGCTCGTGGAAGACGTGGCGGCGATACCTGACGAGGATTGCCTGCTCAAGTCGTCCAACTCGCTTGGCCACGGCATCTTCGACGACGTGGCCGACGTGGTCTACGTGCGTTGGGACGACGACTTCTCGGCGGCCAACAACCCGCAGGTGGCCATGGACATCGAGCGCGTCAACCGCCGCTTCCTCGACGAGGGCAAGCAGTATGTCCTCATCGGGCCCGGCCGGTGGGGCAGCAGCGACCCGTGGCTCGGCGTGCCGGTCAAGTGGCCCGCCATCAGCGCGGCGCGCGTCATAGCCGAGGTGGCCCTGCCGGGCTATCGCGTCGACCCCAGCCAGGGCACCCATTTCTTCCAGAACCTCACGTCGTTTGGCGTGGGCTATTTCACCATCGACACCAATCGCCCCGACGGAGGCACAGTGCTGAAAGACGTGCTCGACGCCATGCCGGCCGTCCAGGAGACGCCGCTCGTGCGACATGTCAGGTTCCCCAAGCCGCTCCGGATAATGATGGACGGCAAAAAGCAAGTGGGCGCGGTAGTCATGTCTTAAAATAGTACAAAATGTAAGCTGAGGGGGCGAAATTCCAAGGGTTTTATTTGGAGCGTATCTCTAAAAAGCCTAAATTTGCCAGCACTAACAAGACAATTTGTCATCTAAAGCAAATCTACCATGGAAGTTGAAAACGTATTGAAAGGCCTTGAGTGGAAACACAGCAATGAGCCGGAGTTTTTGCAGGCGGTTAAGGAAGTGCTCATCTCCATAAAGGATGTCTACAATCAGCACCCGGAGTTTGAGAGAGCAAAGATAATAGAGAGGCTTGTGGAGCCTGAGCGCGTACACATGTTTCGCGTGCCTTGGGTCGACGACCGGGGCGAGGTGCATGTCAACACAGGCTATCGCGTGCAGTTCAACTCGGCCATAGGCCCCTACAAGGGCGGCTTGAGGTTCCACCCGTCGGTCAACATAAGCATAATGAAGTTCTTGGGCTTCGAGCAGACCTTCAAGAACGCGCTCACCACCTTGCCCATGGGTGGCGCGAAGGGCGGAGCCGACTTCTCGCTCCGTGGACGCTCATCCAACGAGGTGATGCGTTTCTGCCAGGCTTTCATGCAGGAGCTCTACAAGTATATAGGTCCCGACGAGGACGTGCCGGCGGGCGACATCGGCGTTGGCGGCAGGGAGATAGGCTATCTCTTTGGCGAGTACAAGAAGCTGACCCACCAGTTCCAGGGCGTGCTCACGGGCAAGGGCATGGAGTGGGGCGGCTCCATCCTGCGCCCTGAGGCCACGGGCTTCGGCGCGCTCTACTTCGTCAACCAGATGCTCCAGGAGCACGACATCGACATCAAGGGCAAGACCATCGCCGTGTCGGGATTCGGCAACGTGGCGTGGGGTGCCGTGAAGAAGGCCACGGAACTGGGTGCCAAGGTCATAACCATAAGCGGACCCGACGGCTATATCTACGACCCCGACGGCATACAGGGCGAGAAAAACGAGTATATGCTTGAGCTGCGCGCCAGTGGCAACGACATTTGCCAACCCTACGAGGACGAGTTCAAGGGCTCCAAGTTCTTCGCCGGCAAGAAGCCGTGGGAGCAGAAGGCAGACATCTACCTCACCTGCGCCACGCAGAACGAGCTCAACGGCGATGATGCCGACCGCATTCTCGCCAACCATCCGCTGTGTGTGGCCGAGGTGAGCAACATGGGATGCACCGCCGAGGCGGTGGAGAAGTTTGTGGCGGCAAAGGCGCTCTTCGCGCCGGGCAAGGCCGTCAACGCCGGTGGCGTGGCCACGTCAGGACTGGAGATGACGCAAAACTCCATGCGTCTGCACTGGTCGTCTGATGAGGTCGACGAGAAGCTGCACTACATCATGCACTCCATCCATGGACAGTGCGTGAAATACGGGCGGCAGCCCGACGGCTATGTCGACTATGTGCGTGGCGCCAACGTGGCTGGCTTCATGAAGGTGGCCAACGCCATGATGGCGCAGGGCATAGTATAGAAAACAACAAGGGCGGTGGCACAAGTCGCCGCGTTAACAACATAGTGGAATATTTATATCATAAAGTGTTTGCCATCAAGCTGTTGGCGATTCTAATCTTATTGGCGGGCTTTGCCTCCGCGGGTGCTCAGACCCGCAGGGGCAAGGCCTCTTTTTACTCTAAACGGGCCACGGGCACGCGTTCAGCCAGTGGTGAGCGCATTCATCACGACAGCCTCACCTGTGCCCATCGCACTTATCCTTTCGGCACTCGCTTGAAGGTTACCAACATGCACAATGGCAAGAGCATCATCGTGAGGGTCACCGACCGTGGCCCGCATCGCAAGGGGCGGGTCATAGACCTCAGCTATGGCGCGGCGCGCGAGCTCGGCATGCTCTCGCAGGGCATAGCCATGGTGGAGATAGAGCGCGTGGAGAAGACCAGGGTGCCTTATCGCGACGACCCGGAGATGGGCATGCCTGAGTTTGAGTTTGATTTCTCAAAGCTCACTTTACCTAAACTGCCCACCACGCCTACAGTGCCCATTAGACCTAATATGCCCATTAGACCCACGACGACCCGGTCGATTACAGGGAGAAGATAGCGGGGGGCTCGCCTGAGACCAGCTGCAACCTTGCTATCCTCTTCAGTCCCTTGCGCAACACGTGGCGTGGGCAGGCGAGGTTTACGCGGATGTAGCCCTCGCCGGCCTTGCGGCCATAGAGCGTCCCGCTCGACACGCGCACCTTGGCCTCGCGTGCCAGCAGTTCGGTCAGTTCGTCGCTTTTCAGGCCCGTGGCGCGTATGTCTATCCAGGCGAGGTAGGTGCCTTCCATGTTCACGGCGTTGACGCCCGGCACCCCCCTGGCGAAGATGTCGCGCAGCATGGTGTAGTTGCCATATATATATGTGTTGAGCTGGTCGAGCCAGTCCTCGCTCTCGTTGTAAGCCGCCTTGAGCGCCACGGGGCCGAAGGGGTTCACGTCACACACCTCGAAGATGTTTACCACGCGGTCTATGCGCCGTCTCACCGCGTCGTCCTCGCAGATGATGTTGGCAATCTGCAGTCCGGCGGTGTTGAAGCTCTTCGACGGTGAGTTCAGCGTCACGCTGTTGCGCAGGTTGGTCGCGTTCACGGCGGCGAAGGGCGTGAACACGTGGCCCGGCATCACCAGTTCGCAGTGTATCTCGTCGCTTATGACGAACACGCCGTTCTCGGCGCATATCCTGCCCATCTTTTCCAGTTCGTCGCGCGTCCACACCCTTCCGGTGGGGTTGTGAGGGTTGCAGAGCAGGAACACCGTGGTCTTCTCGTCGGCGCACTTCTGGCTGAAGTCGTCCCAGTCCACCACGTAGCTGTTGCCCTGCCTCACCAGTTCGCTCTCCTCCACCTGGCAACCCTGGTTGCGTATGGATGAGAAGAAGCAGTTGTAGACTGGCGTCATCACGAGCACCTTCTCGCCCGGCAGCGTCAGGGCTTTTATGGCGCAACTCGTGGCCGGCACCACGCCGCTGGTGTAGAGCATCCATCGTGGGTCTATGTTCCAGCGGTGCCTCCGCTTGAACCATTCGGTCACGGCCTGATAGTAGTCGTCGCCTACCTGCGTGTAGCCGAATACCCCGTGAGCCACGCGCTCCGCCAATGCCTGTTTTATGGCCGGTGCCACCTCGAAGTCCATGTCGGCTACCCACAGGGGCAGCTCGTCATCGGGAATGGAGTCCCACTTGTAGGAACCTGTGTGGCGGCGCGCCACCACCTTGTCGAAATCGTATGTCATCATAATTGTTCTACATTCCGTCTTTCAACCTATTTCCGTATGGCAATCTCCGTGTCGTGGCCCTTGGCAAACTCGTCGTAGGTGACCGAGCCAATCTCGTCGGCCACTATCTTGCCGCTGATGGGGTTCTTGATGTTGGTTATCTTGCCCTTCACCGACACGTTGAGGTTCGTGCAGTCCTCGAACATGCGGTCGCACGCCTCGTCGATGGTGCAGTCTTCCAGCGTCACGTTGTCGGCGTAGCACAGTATCTGCTCGCCGCTGAGGTGGCAGCGCACGAACTTCAGGTTCTTCGAGTGCCAGCCAATGTACTCGCCGTCGATGTCGGAGTCGTAGACCGTCACGTTGTCGCACTCCCAGAACGAGTCCTTGGTGGTGATGTGGGCGTTGTGTATCTCCACGTCGCCGCAATACTGGAAGATATATTTCGCGTCGCTCGTCAGTCCGTCCACGACGATGCCATGACAGTGCATGAAAGGGTAGGTGCCGCCGTGCAGCGTCACGTTGTTCACCTTCACGTCGTCGACATGCCAGAAGGTCTCGTCGGCATCGTTGATGGTGACGTTCTCCAAGGAGAGGTGCTTCATCTCGCGGAAGAACTTCGGACCGTCTATCACGCAGTCGCGCATGGTCATGTCGTCGCTGTACCAGATGGCCGAGCGAGAGCCCGCCGCGAAATAGCAACTCGTGATGAGGCTGCGGTCCACGTGCCACCAGGGGTACTTGCCATAAAACTTGCTGTCGTGGCACTCTATGTCGTGGCAGCACTTTATCGCCGACTCGCCGTCGGTCACGGTTATGTTCTCCAGCTTTACGTCGTGGGCGCCAAACAACGGGCGCTCGCCGCCGAATGAAAGGTCGTGTATTCTGTCCATGGATGAATTGTGTTTTTTGTCGTTATTGGTTATGAAATATGTTTTTTGTCGTACAAACATTGTGCCAACGTGCCCCTTTTTGTCAATTCGTGTACATTGGAAGCCTAACCGTGCGCATTGCCCGCCAATTTATTCGGAAGAAAATAGTTTACAAATAGTCGCCGGAGAATCGATTTTTTTCAACCAAGCAGTCTCTTGGTCGCAAATGACGCGATTATGGACCGTTTTGATAAAATGCTGATTATCAATGTATTGTGATTTCTACAGTTTCTCGGCGTTGCCAATTCGCTAAAAAGGCGTCGCCGTTACAGTGTAATCGCGATGCCGTTACGGTGCAATCGCGATGCCATTACGGTGTAACGGCGACGCGGTTGCACCGTAACGGCAACGCGATAAGGCAGTAACGGCAAGAGTTTTTGGCTGAAAACCGATTCGCGGTGCTGCGAAAGGGCACCGCGAAGCCATTTTTCCGCTCTAAATGGAGTGGTTTCCAAGTGTTAAATTTCGGCAATAATATTTTACAATTTCGCCCCGAACTTACACCGATTGTTTTCTTGCAATGAATGCTGCTCCATCATACCAACCTGCAGATGGCAAGATGATGAAATACACTGAGCCCTATTCTTGCCCATCTGCTATTTGATAGCGGAATGAGCGGTTTGTTACGCTGCCCTTTTCTTATTGAGGGCTTTTTATTCCCGCCAGCACTGAGGCTGACGGGAATTTTCAATCTTTATTTTTTTTCAAATACTGGACGTACTGAGACACCACTTGCACGATTTACATCATATCTTTTATCAGACACTTATTTATCTGAGTAGCGGTCGAATACCGGTCGTACCACAAGACCATGATCACGAGGTATTGATGAAAGCCATGGCTTCTTGATACTTCCTTCAGCAGAGTAAGGCCATGTCAGCGCTACTGCCCATTTGTATTTCTTGTTATCTGACAGTTTCTCAGCCGGATATAGATTAGCTGTAGTATAGTAGGTGTCATTGTTAGGACTGACATTCAATCCATCAGCTCTGGAACCAACGGTCGCCGGTAAGATGATATATTTTCCGTTAGGTCCTGTCACTTTCCATCGTGCAATGATTTTATTATTTATTGTCGTGGTAGTAACGGCCTCCCATTTACAATTGTCAAGCAGCTCTTGCCAGTCTTCTTGTGTAGGAATGCGATAGCCTACACCTAAAATAGCTCTTGCAGCATCGTCTTCGGGATCAAGCACCGTCTTCCAGTCTTTCCCACTGTACTTTAATATCTCCAATATCTTCGATATAGTTGTTTTATAATACTTGTAGGTCGAAATAAGATAATATTTCTTGTTGGGAGAAGTCTCTCCCCAGGCATAGTAATCGCCAATTTCTGTCGGATCAGTTGTACCCATATTGCTCTTAGCCCACAGCAGTCCGCTTGGCAAACCGAGATCAACACAATTCTTTGGTATCGGCTTTGGCTTAGAGCCTCCGGCAGCCTTCAGTTCCTCCAGTTTCTTAGCGATTTCAGCCAAAGCGTCAGCTTCGCTCTTGTTTCCGTCTTTCACAGCCTTTACGAGGTTGGCAATTTCGTCCTTGATGCCGTTGATGGCAGCGTTGTAGTCAGGCATAGCCTTGATAGCCTTCTCAATGGCGTCGAGCTTGTTGCTGTAGTCAGGAATAGCGTTCTTGATGCCCTCAAGTGCAGCAATCTGATCGTCGAGCTTGCTGTTCTGGTCCGTAATGAGCGCGTTGAGAGCCTTGAGCTGTGCCTCATAATTAGGCAGTGCCTTGATGGCTGCCTCGATGGCAGCGAGCTTTGAGGTGTAGTCAGGCATAGCCTCAACTGCACTACTGATAGCTTCGAGCTTGTCTGCCAATGTCAAAGTCTGAGTCTCCAATGTAGTATTGAGCAAGGTGAGCTTGTCCTTGAGTTCCAATGTCTGATTCTTCATGGCTGTTTCAAGAGCACCGAGTCTGAGGTCTAAGGCCTTTGTCTGGTCATTAATCACACCCTTGAGAATATCCATCTTCTCCTTCATGGCGATGGTCTGGTCTTCCAAAGCACCCTGGATGAATCCGAGCTTTTCTGCGAGTTCAAGAGTCTGCGATGTGAGCGCCTTCTCTATAGCCTCAAGCTTCGCTGTGTAATCAGGCAGAGCGCTGATAGCCTTCTCAATAGCCTGGAGCTTTTCGGTGTAGTCCGGCAGCGCCTTGATGGCAGCCACGAGAGCGTCACATTTCTTTTCGATCGTGAGGGTCTGAGCCTTCATGGCGTCCTCGATAAGAGCCAGCTTGCCTTCCAAAGAGAGGGTCTGTGCCTTCATGGCAGCCTCGATGACAGCGAGCTTGGCGTCGATAGTAGCATTAACCGAGTTGAGCACATCCTTGATGGCTTGCAACTTGGTCTGCTGGTCGGCATTCATCTTGTCGATGGCAGCCGTAAGCTGGGCAATGGCCTGCTCGTTCTTTAGCGTACCATTGTTGATGGCATCCACCACCTTGCTGAAGTCGTTGACCACAGTAACACTCATTGTATAGTCGATCTGTGGAGCGTCTTCCTGACAAGAACTGAAGAACGCTGGTATAGCCAGCAGCATTGCGCCAGCTAACAAGATAGATTTTAATGTTCTCATAATCGTATGTTTTTTAAGTTATTACTTTTTTACCTTGATAGTAACTCTTCTGCCTTCAAACGTCTTTTTGCCGTTCTTGGCTCCGATGGCAGTCTGTGGTTGGAGGTCCTCTGGAGCGAAGCCTTCCTTCAACAGTACCTTTACTACCCGCTTCAGGCGGCGCTCAGAGAGGGTCTGGTTGTACTCTTGGAGGCCCGGAGTGCTTGCTTCGGCAAGGATAGACAGTTTCTCGCCCTTTACGCTGCGTGCAAACGTGCGCAGGCGGTCCATTTCCTCACGGCTCATGTACGAGCTGTTGTGGTCAAACTGTACGAAGTGCTCCTGTGTAGCCACTACAGCCTTCTTGCTCTTCTGGCAGTCATCGAGCTGTCGCTGAAGGTCGCTGTTCTGCTGTTCAGCCTTCTGTCGGAGTGCGGCTTCACGGTCGGCGCGGGTCTTTTCAGATTCAGCCTCCTGGCGCAGGTTGTTGGTTCGGTCGTTGAGCGCAGCCAGCTCGCCGTCGTAATAGTTGCGCAGCTTGCGTGCACGGCTCTGTACGAAGTTGTAGCGAATGGTTGCCATAGCGTAGATGAGATGCTTCGGAGCCACCTCCTTGCGGTTGAGCAGCCAGTCCATCTCGCCTTTAACGCCTACGGTGAAGCGGCGGCTCACGTCTGCCTCGATGTGCAGCGTGGCAGGGATGAAAAGCTTGTCGAAGTTCTCGTGGCGGTTGCGTGTGCTCACGTTGCCCGTAATGGTGACGGTACCGTCATTATTGATATTGGTATTGCTACCTATCGGCTTGTTGGTACCGTTCTCGGTTATGGTGTTGTTTATCCACATACCGTATTCATTGCCACGGGCGAATATTCCGCCTACGCCTGTGCCTATCCAGATGTTGAACCACTGTGCCTTACGTGCAGGCCAGAACTCCATGAAGTTGAACTGTGCGCCAAGTTTCACGCTGTGGGTATTCATCATATAGTTGCCATAGGTCTTTACAGGCATCACCTCGGTATTGATAGTCGAGAAGCGTTGCTCACGGCGATAGCGCGACCAGATGTAGTCGGCACCAATGCGAACCCACGGGCGAATGGTGAAGTCGATGCCGCCACCTACTGCAGGCGACAGCTTATAGCTCTTCTTGGCGTCTACGTTCTGGTACCACACACCGTTAGCCCACGACAATCCTCCCTGAGCGTAAATGCTCCATTTGTTAGTGCGCAGTTCCTTATTAGTATCACGTGGCGGATCAGCTATTCCCTCACCCTCGGTCTGCGCCTGAGCGCCTACCGTGAAGAGCGATGTAAGCAATACACTGAGCCCTACTCTTGCCCATCTGCTATTTGATAGCGCAATGAGCGGTTTGGTTCGTTTTGTATCCATACTATGTTTTTTTTATTAATTATATATTGTGAAAGTTTTGCTATATCAAACTCCTAAGCCATTCCAGGAAAAAGCGCTTTCGTATTACAAGTTTCACATTCCATGAAGTTTTCTCTTTTAATGCTACCAATCTGTCTTAGTCTTGGTGCTGCGAATTTAGGCATAAATTCAGCTAAGTATCTTCTGAAAATCGGACAAGAATATGTGATAATCCGACTTTTTAACATGAACAGAATTGTTCTAATCGGACATAAAAACAGCGTAAGTTGCTGATTTTCAGCAAAACATCAAGAACACAAAAAACGTAGAATCGTTGTGATTTCTGTGGCGTGTCAGAGTGATAAGTTTTGGGTTTAGCAAACAATTTGTATCAATTAATTTTTAAAAAAATTGGTCTATATCAGTAAAAATCACCGATATTCCATTTAATTCGTTATCTTTGCACAAAAACCCAATAATACTCGCCTATATGTACAACCTAAGACATGGCACAGCCACTCTTGTGTGGTACCTTATTATATATGTAATGCTGGTTTCCTGTGGACAGAAACCAGCGAAGATATCCCTTGCCGAGCGCAAAGCTATGGACAGTATCGTCTCCTCTTCTCACGATATTGACACACTCTCCATGATACAGAAACGCATGGAGCGTGAGGGAAATATGTTAGGTAGCATCGTTGCCTACAGAGCGATGGGAAAAGAGCTGCGCAACGACAGTAGATTTGACGAGGCACTGAAGGTACACAGCGAGGGACTGAAGCAGGCGGAGACCTTAGGCGATACATTAGAGATCGTGCAGGCTCTGAACAATATCGGCACCGTCTATCGGAGAATGGGATTGCTCGACATGGCTCAAGATTACCATTACCGCGCTTTCGCCATCTGCAAAGAGTCTGCCGACACATCTTTTACTGCCAGGAAAAACCGCGTGGTATCGCTCAATGGACTGGGCAACATCTATCTCACCCTGGGCAACTACGCACGTGCCGACAGTGCGCTGCGACTGGCATTAGCAGGCGAACGGGAATTGAACAGTGCCTTAGGACAAGCCATCAACTATGCCAACATCGGTTTTATATTCAGCCACCGTGAACAGTTGGACTCGGCATGGAGGTACTATCGCCAGTCCATGGGACTGAATCTGCAGGCTGGCAACACACTCGGTGTGGCACTATGCCACATTTATTTCGGTGAGCTACACGAGAAAGAGCACGACTATGAAAAAGCCATTTCGGAGTATGACAAGGCTTATCAGCAGTTGCAGTCGTCACAAGACGAGTGGCACGCAATTAATCCGCTCATTGCCCTGGCTGGTATATACATCCAAATGGGCAACGACACCAAGGCACAGGAATATCTGGACAAGGCGCTGCACACTGCACGCGCCATCAATTCGCACGAACATTTAGCTGAGGTTTATAACTTATATTATAAACTATACAAACGCAAGGGCAACTACAGTGCGGCGCTGACGGCGCACGAGAAGGCAGCAGCCATGGAAGACAGCATCGTCGACATGGAGAAACTGAACCGCATACAGAACGCAGGACTGCTCATAGAACGCAACATTCAGGCTCGGGCGATGAACGAGGTCAATACAAACCTGAAGAACGAGCAGTCGGCACGATTCACCAACACCATCGTCTTCATATTCATTATAATAATACTGATTGGTACACTGGTGGTGTCCTACTTCGTGCAGCGCATACAACGTCGCAACCACCTGGCCCTGAAAAGCCTTGCCGAAATGCGCGAGAGTTTCTTTACAAACATCACCCATGAGTTTCGCACACCACTCACTGTGATTCTCGGTTTGAGCCGCGACCTGCCTAATAAATCCCCAGACGAACTGAAACAGAGCGCCCATGCCATCGAGCAACAGGGAAACAACCTGCTGGCGGTCATAAACCAGTTGCTTGACATTTCGAAAATTAAGTCGAAGATGGGCAACCCCGACTGGCGCAACGGCAATATCACCACCTACGTTTCGATGCTGGTGGACACCTATCGCAACTACGCGTGCAGCAAGAACATCGATCTGCAGCTGCTTGTGAAGGAACCCGTGACGATGGACTTCGTTCCCGACTATATCAACAAGGTATTCAACAACCTCCTGTCCAATGCCTTGAAATTCACGCCCGAATATGGCAAAATCATCGTTGCCATGTGGCGCGAAGGCAGCAACCTCCTTATAGAGGTAAGCGATACGGGAGAGGGTATGGACAAAGAGACGGCCAACAATGTGTTCAATCCATTCTATCAGGGAGTAACCGACTCTATGAATATTGGTACAGGCATTGGACTGGCACTCGTAAAGCAGGTGATTGACTCATTGAACGGCAAGATCAATGTCAGAAGCAGGGAGGGCTATGGAACGACGTTTCACATAGAAATTCATATAACAAACGAGTGCAACGTGAAGCTCGACGAACAGCCTATGGACAACACGCCTGTTCTGCCTACAGAGGAAAAAACACTAACAGATACCGATGCAAAGGACAACCAGTACACGATGCTCGTGATAGAGGACAATCGCGACATTGCAACGTACATCGGTGAAGTGCTTAGCGAACGCTATGCTGTGGCTTACGCTACTAATGGAGAGGACGGATGGCAGAAGGCCATCAACCTCGTACCCGACCTGATTATAACCGACTTGATGATGCCGGGCATGGACGGTTTGGAACTGTGCCGACGCATACGCTCCAACGATGTGGTGAATCATATACCTATCATTATCGTCACGGCAAAGATTTCAGACCAAGATCGCATCAAGGGCTTCGAGGCTGGTGCCGATGCCTATTTAGCCAAACCGTTCAACGTGGACGAGTTGCGCACTGTAGTGGAGCGTCTGCTCGACCGCCAGCGCTCGCTGCGCAACAAGTTTAGCGACAATGCTACTAATACGAAGGAACAGCAGGATGAAGTACAGCTGACGGATACAGAGCGCCGCTTCCTCGCCAAGACTGTGGACCATATCTATCTGCTTATGGACAAGCAGCAGCTTAACGTGAATACGCTCGCAGAAAAGCTGTGCATGAGTCCACGGCAGTTCCATCGCAAGATAGTTACGCTCACAGGCAGTTCGCCAGCCTCGTTCATTCTGAATATCAAGATGAAGCGTGCTCGCCATCTGCTCGAGACCGCCCCAAAAATGAGCATAGACGATATAGCCTTCTGCTGCGGCTTTGAACATACTTCAAGCTTCTATCACGCCTTCCGTAAAAAGTATGGAGTTACGCCAAGGGATGTGAGAAGAGGAATAGACTAAACCATCTACTTCTCCGCAAATAAATTGGAGATTGCATAAAGAGGAATGATGTCTATCTTCTTGCCATCAGGACTCGCGAATGTACCAAAATTTTCGAGAGAACAGCGAATGCCCATTTCTATATGCTTCTGCGGATTGCGCATCAGCGAATACATACTGCTCATAGAACCCTTCACGCCCGATTTTACTTCT
>ULMC01006505.1_pt1 | contig 17163 bp, 16 predicted proteins | sample 1951541 | NCBI WGS metagenome assembly ULMC01 (sample SAMEA4835539, study PRJEB28245) | human gut metagenome | biome: gut microbiome; material: fecal sample | place: Denmark | collected 2008 | reverse complement strand
CTCCGCAGGCTTTGATTGCATCTCCGAGCATATCCCGATTATAAGGAGCTTTCTCCAACGCATAATCACAGACCTGGATTGCAAGCTCAAAGTCTCCGACCCTAAATAAATCCATCACAAGATTATGATATACATCACATTCACTTAAGACTCTATTTGTAGGATCAGTTATGTATTCTACCAAATCTCTGCGATATTTTGCACCGCTAGGACTCATATGCTGCTGTAATAAGCTGATTGCATCATTGATAGAAGAAACATACATTTCTCCATTCGAGTCATCATCTTGGCTGCCACGACGTGCACTAAGCAGTGCCAACTTTTCCATCATTTCACTGTCCATTAGTAATCTTCCTTTCAAAAATCAGTTTATTGGTTACATCTTGAGCATCATTTAGGTTTTGAAGTTCTTCTTCAAAAAACCAAATCTTTCCCTTCAAATTCAACATTCTGCTATCTTCGCGACCTTTTGTAAGAATTTCTTTACACTGGTTATACGAACCTTTGTATCGAAGAAAAAGTTCGTAATACAACGCACAACATTTAGGACATCGAAGCCTCGCAAATGAATCTCTTCTTGGATCTGGTGGATCATAGATACAACACCTCAGACGATTTTCGGCCTCTTTTCGTCTATTGCCTTGCAGAAGAAATGTCACTTCCCAATAATACCCATTCTCGTTTGTTTTCTCATATTCTATTAATTCATGAGCCCATCTAATGCCCTCCTCAAGAAGATTTGTTTTCTCTTCCCAAGGACTATCAGCTATCGCTTTGAAGTAAAAATTACAAATAGCCACATACATCCGTTCATTCATCCAAGACTTCATTACGTTGCTGCTAGCAAAATCTCGAATAACCGAGAATGCATATTTCCGCGGTTCATTCCCTGGCACGTATGGAGACACTTCGAGACACCTGGTGTAGATATCAAGACTTCTTCCATGCATTTCAATCTCTGCATACCTGCACAACTCATAAGCCTCTATATATTTTTCGTGACGCAGCAATGAATCAATCAACCTAACAAATGTTTCTTCGTCCCCAGAAATATGTTTCCCTATAATTTCTTTTACAATATATGTCGCAAGAAATGGGGTTTCTTCTAACCGGGGGAGAAATGAACACAAAGATTCATATTCCGATTCTGGCGTGAGACCAATTTTTTGAATAAAGTCAATATGTTCGGATATATTAGACTCGGAGATATTCGTATATAAATCTTTTGTTGATATTGGTAGAACAAAAGATTTATGCTTTATTTGGTCTGTGTAACTCAGTAACGTTTTTCCGCAGTATTCGGCATCCAAATCGGTTGCTTCTGCCTCTTTTTTTTGAAGGAGATGGCTCGTATTAAGACGGTTCTTATCCAACTTGCCTTCCTCCTTTTTAACAGACTAGATCGTCAAGTAGAACAAAACAATCGATCCACATCTATTGAAGGGCAAGGCATGAGTTTCGCAAAGCCATCTGGGCCAAGTAGGGCATAAAGAATGAGCAGTGCAAGTCCAAAATGTGACGATTGGCGATTGTTTCCGATACACGGAGCATTGTAATAGCAATCCTGTAATCGTTCACCATCTTCGCCCAATATTTCAAACAGCAATTTTCGATCTTCAAAAAGTGCCGCATCATTATTCAAAATTGAACCGCTGATTTCCATTAGCCGTCTTGCCCCATAACGCTTAATAACTCTACAAAATTCATCTTTCCACTTATTTGGATAGTTGCCAGACATAATGCTGACCACAGTATTACAAGAATATGCGCTGGATTGATGTTTTGTTTTAAGACAATAAAACAGCTCTTCGGGCAAGACCCAATTCAAAAAATCAACATCATCCGAAAAAGATCTCCAGGTAAGTGGTTCAAAAATCAATTGATTGGTTTCTGAAAATGCAACGCCTCTTCTATCGCATAATTCATGAGCCCAGCTATAATGGGTTCCCAAACTGCCTACTAACATGGATTTTAGGGAATACAACGTAAAAGAACGAGTGTTATCTGGGTTAATAGGATGCGCCGGAATCATCTCATCTAGCTTACGAATCTCTTCCTGCATTGCATATGCGGACTGATATCTGCAGCCTTTATCTGCAATTGCGGCACAGATTATACCAATCAGGCAATCTTTAATACGCTGTGGAAGCTTCAGGTACGCAACTTCACGAGTAACCTGACGTTTTCTGTTACGAGTGATTTCTAATGCAGAACTGCCAACACACAAAAAGAACAACAGCATTCCAACAGAATAAATGTCCGTTGCAGGAGACAGCTGATCAAGTCCTTTCTGAATCTCTGGTGCTGCAAATCCGGGACTATATGACAACTGATAACTTGGCTGATAAATTCCATTAGTTAAGCTTACCGCACAGCCATAGTCGGCAATAAATGCCGCGCAATTACGCCCTGTATTCTGATCAGCACCTGCCCAAATCACATTCCTATTGCTGATATCCAAGTGAAGATAACCACTTTTGTGTATCGTTGAGAGCACAGACAATACACTTTCTATGATATGAAGGGAATACTTTAATCTGGTTAAATCTGTGAAAACAGGGTCTGCGTCCTTTAAGTTTCCAGTGTAAGGAATAGGGGGGGATTCTGACCAACTAGCCACCAAATCAGAGATAGAAACCATATCCTGGCTCTCTTCCTGCATTAGAGCGTATCCATTTCCACACAACAAGAAAGATACTGTCTGAAAAGTATACTTTGCAACTTGTCCTCCGGCTACTCCTTCACTATTAAACTGATTAAGATTCCGTAGAAAGCTATCTTCATAACCAACCAGTGGCAATACCTTATTCTGGGTATTTCTGAATGCTCCCTCAGCCGGAAAGTATTCCTTAATTACCACAGGGGCTGTGCCACCAAGGGTTTCAGCTTCGTATACGAGAGAAAAACCACCTTCTGCGATCTTCCTCTTTATGATATACTCTCCACCATTTTCCATATAGAGAGGATAGTTTTCAGGCAATGGTGTTCGGTTCATACACATTACCTCCTAAGGATTGTTGTTTATTATCCGATTTCTTTCTGTTTGTATGCTTAGCTCTTCTTTCAATAATTGAACTACATACTTGCTCATAAACCTCAGCAGGAACACATTTTTCAGGACCAGCATACGCATAGATGATTGAAAGCATCATACTCTGCTCAACCAAATGTGCCGGATAAAACCTAGGAAGACCAGCTTTATCCAAGCAGTTTTCAGCCGCATCAATAAAATCGAAGAGTCGGGTTGTAAGCCCATCTGTATTAGGATTACTTCGACCTTGGAACCAGCACAAATTTGCCACAAACCAGAGCAAGTAGAGAATATCATTTTTCTCAACATCAATATCTTTGCCTAATAATAAATCTTGTATTCGTGCTCCTATTGACTTGTATCTATCGCCTAGCGACATTTTACCATTTGGCAATACATCTATCACATGATAAGCCTTAACTTTATCTGTTTGTTCCGAGAACGAGAGGTCAATATTTTCAGATAATATTGAGGATGCAACTTCTTTGCACTTCTTCTCTGACAGTTGATCTCCGTAAAAAAGTGCATCAAGTGTTTGATCGGCATACTCTTTTGACGATACGATCTCTCTGATGCAACGTACAAAATCTGTCTCACTGCCAATCCCGATGTCATGAAGAATATCAACGTCAGGGGCATCTTCCGTCTGGTTTGCCAGATTGTAAGCAAATACTGCAAGATTTCTGTAAACACGAAGGGCTGTAGCGGAAGGGAGATCAAGATGTTCTGCCCTTACCCCCATCCATTCCATGAACCGTTCATCACAGTCATCAGAAGACCAGTTACGCACATTCTCCGGAAGCGAACAACCATTATCCTGTGTCCAGTCTAGATACTCATCATGAGGCAATTTACTATGTGAACCATACTTTGAATTGTAAATAGCTTTCAACTCTGCCGCTGAAATACCCGTCTTCAGATTCTCCGCCCTCAAGAATACATACGCATCAATCAAATCCTCAGATGAATTAAAGCGAAATCCTCCGTCAACATTAAAAACTCTAAGTAAGAACCATTCCATTTCCTTCAGAGTCAGACCGATAATATGTCCCAGTGACATAGCCTCTTCTTTGGTAAGCAAGGTTGTCTTCTTCTGATGATTCTGAAGAGCTTTTTGGACAAGTTTTAAATCAGATTTATAATCTGCACCAGATTGACGAGCGGCGCGATCCATCATCAGTTTCTCGTAAAGATCCAACTCATCTTGTTTCATGACCGCAGCGTGCTCAATGGATATATCTTTAAATACTCCTACGCTCCCATCACTAAACTTAATCTCGAACCCCGTACTATTGTCACGTTCAATTTCTCGTGCATCTACAACCTGCCCCTGAAAAATGCGCATCAATGCAGAGCGGCTCGAAAGTGAATATTCTGCAGCAATTGCTGTAAGTTTCTTCTTCCATTTTTCTGAGTCTGTGTCTTCCGGCATGCTATCAATGTCATCCCAAATATTGTCAATTTCTGTGTCGATTAACGAAAAACACCTTTCTTTTGCCGCCTCTGTATAATTCATTTTCATCTGCTTCACCTCTGGGTATTGTTATCATTTATTCTATCACAGTTAGGTCGAAATGTCACTATACAAGCCACTTATCCTTCAAATTTTCTGACATTTTCTTGCAATCGATAGAGATAAATGTCGCATCATCTGAAGGCCTGCTGTCACAAATCATTTCAGCAAGCTGTGACGCTTCTCCGCTTTCATTTAATATTCTGCGAATATCTACACCAATATTTGTCCCCCTACAGATGACCTCGGCACCATCAGTAAACATCACCACCTGGTTATAATTACTGATTTGACCAAAGCCGATTCTTAAGTGCAACAATGCACCTTCAGAAGTTGTCAGCCATGTATATTTACTCGTAATTCCGTTCTCAGGTGCACTAATTAAATTCAAAGATCCATCACTTCGTTTTCCCAAAACCCCACCATCACCCAAATGAATCGTCATATATTGCCCTGTCGCAGGATCAATACCCATAGCAAGAATTGTTGATGCAAATTCTGTTGTCTTAACCTGATTTTCCAGAGACAGATTTTCAAGTTTTTCTCTCACAATTCGAATAATCTCATACTGGATTTCATCTATGTGTCTATGCTGAGATAAATCATGGATTTTTCTGTCCTGTATATACTCTCCAATGGCTTCCAATACCGTCTCTGCACCTTGTCTGCAGTATCTTTTCCCTGATTGACCATCAGCGAGTCCATAAAATAAGAGTTGTGGTTTTTCACTGGTATAAATCACATCATCACTATCCATATTACGATTCAAGTGAGTAGTACCAATCTGCTTGAAACATTCTGCATAAGAAATCGACTTGTTTTCTTCTGCTTTGTTCATTTCACTTATCGCATCCTTTCTCCATCAATTGTAAGATTATTATATACGCCTCTCTCATCACATCATTTTAGTCAGTTTTGATAACCCATTACAAAACGGCATTCCTGACAAGCGTATGTTCTCTTCTTTTTCCCTGTGAGTCCAAGTAATCCGCCAACTCTTTTTCCAAATATCAATGACCCGAATAATCCTTTTCCCAAAGAATACCCGGAATGGTAAACGTTGATACATCTCCAAGAGTGGCTTCCACACATTGGACACCAATTCGATATTTTCATTCAGCCCCTCCCCGTACAGCGTTCAGTGATACACTTTACATATATGACGTCACCATTTATACCCCATTTGGTAAAGCTGTTTCTCGGTTCTAAATACAACAAATGAAAAAAGCGGGTAACTACTTGCTACGTTTAGCAAACCAGTAACATCGAGATATCGTATTCCACTTTTCAGCTCAACCATATTCCATGCATGCGGGCTGCCGTTTAATGTCCCAGTTATAATTGCGCAGGGAAGCTGTAGTCTCTGGCAAAAGAAAAGAAATAATTTTGCAATAGCTTCACAAACGCCGCTGCCTCTTAATACTGGTCCTACACAAGTGTGATCCCAAAATCCGCTGCCAGAATCAACATAAGTCGTTGCAGTGACAATATTCCTCACAACATGATAATACTGCTGTTCTAAACTCATGTCAGGTTTTAATTTATTTTGAAGTTCAGCAGCTCGAAATGAAAGTGTATTGGCTACGGAATCCGCGATGTCACTTTCAAGCAACATTTGAAAATCAATTCTTGTTCCAAACGTGAGAAAACTCTGGCAAAGCTGATAACTCCAAAAATCTATGAAAAACAGTTCTGGATGATCTAAATGTATTGCTTTCACAACTCTATGAATTCTCTCATGCTCAGCACCACTTTGAGGGATACAGATTGAATTTTCGTACCTAATAAGACCATTTACGATAGCTTTATACATCTCCTGCTCATCGGGAGTAAGCAAGGATCGATAATGTGTAGGTGCAATCATGAAACTGCTCACTCCTTTCCTCAGCATCACCATTCATTGTCACATATGTCGCAATGCCAAACGACTTTACCGGATACCATACGTTCACTGATACTGCGTCCAAGGCATACAGGACACCATTCCGCTTCAACTGATTTTACTACACTACTGGATGGAAGTGCTCGTGTATGAAGTGTTGGAGCCTTATAATCCTCGCGAGGAAGAATCCTCTGGCGAGGAGCTTTATATTTAAATCCAGGTCTAGGAGATATTCTTTCCTGTTGAGACATGTCCTTCACTTCCTTTTCTTATTCTTCATTCGACGTTTCTTTCGCTTGCTTGTATTTTTGTTCGGTTTGCTGTTGCGATTGCCTTTCGACTGGTTTTCGCTATTATGAGACAACAACATAATTACCGGAACCTCTACTGCATTTACACCTGCAAAGGCTCTGAATGTTCCTCGATGCGGATTTAAGACAACACTATATTTCTCCGGCTTATAGTACTTAAGCCTTACCGTTTCCATATCTGTTGATGAAAGGAATACATCCAAAGAATTAGGATGGGTATGCCACCAACCCAATACTGAAAGTTTTTCAGCCGCAACCGGATCCACTTTAGCCAGATTATCTTTCATCTGAAAAAAGGTCTGCTGAAGTCGAATTTCCTCCAGTGCATCCCACTCGATATAACCTGGTAATCTACACTCAGTAACAGCCTCTAACACTTCTGTTACTTCTCCTTGAACAGGAATTCCAGCCTCGTTAAATACATAATATCCAAGAAGCCAGCCACCCTGTTCTTTTCGATTTTTAAAAAAATCATTATCCTTCCATCCAATAATCTCCATCTGACGTTTGGCAGCATAGGGCGTATACACCAGCATGCGTGGTGAAGTGCTAATCCAGTTATCGGTTCCAGTTGCTACACGCTGTTTCTGCGTGACTCGAATATCGTATGCATCCATACCGCAATCCTCCTTATTCAAACATACAAGCAATAATGCCAAAAACAAATGCAATACATGCAATTGCTATAATAATTGAAAGCACAAAAATCACCGCCCAGATTGCTGCCAATAGCAAATAAGGTGCCCCTGCCGGGATCAACAACAGCAGAACCCCACCGTCCGCATTTCGCCACATTCTTCTTCCATTACTATTGTTATAAGTAATCAAAGCTGCAACAACACTCACTGCCCCAACACAAAGCATACTGTAACAGAGCCCTATTCCAAAAGTGACTTCGTAGAGAAACTCTGCCATACTTGAAAAAGTAAATGGAAGCAGTGAAACTGCGGCGGAAAGAAGCAAGAGCAATAACAGTGATGTAAGGGATCTTGTTTCAATTGCCGATGTTCCAACAACCCTCGTATTTACCGGAGCTGGAAGAAACGGAGAATGCCCACAAATAGGACACCCACCAGATACGAACTCTGATTTTACAATCGTTCGGCATGATGAACACCTAACCACACGATCACCAACCCTGTAGGGACTCAGGGTGACCATGTCACGTTCATTATTAAAACGTGTTCTCAAATCGCCCTCGGTAATAACCAGTTCATGGTTCATTCTCGTCTCCCCCTTCTCTTATTTCGATAAGTTAGGCATTACCTCGCCAATATCTCCAGTCAATTCAAGATAAAGAGAGTCGCCTTGACCATCTTCCGGTGCAAACTCCAGAATATGCATAAGCGGAACACCTAATTCCAGAAGCGTCATCTCCAGAAGTCTGGTTTCATCATTATTTGCAAACCAGTTTTTAATAGTTGCATTTGACGGAAGAATCGGAGTATTACCCGCAGATCTGCATTCAGTACAAAGCAGATCCTCGTCCTGCAAAGGTTGTGGTCTGAATACATGGATTTCCTTCTCACAATGAACACAGAACGCACTTGTGATAAAGCTTCGATCAGCACAGACATTATCCTTATACAACGCCATGGCGTACTGCTTCTCGTAGTGTTCGCGTACCCACAGTAAAGCATCCTTCAGCTTCCAATGTGCTGACATAGGTGTTTCAATCACACCACCATGACTGTCATACGAATCATGATGCTCACAATCATGCCTTACATAATCATACTTTATATTCTTCAAGACATTTTCTTCAGCATCGAAGAGATGGAGGACACCATATCTCGGATAGCAAAATTTGCTTTCAGGATCAAATCGGTGCTGGCTGATTTTAATAGCTTCCTGTACAGCTAATGCAGCGGCTGCTGAAGCAGATACACCAATAGTAGGAACATGACCCGCACTTGCAGCTTTACGCCTTGTCACATCACATGAATTTCGGATACGATTAAGCGCTCGGGCTTCCTGCCTCTGGCTTAATGTACATGCATAGCACGGGCAATCTTCTTTTCCGGAAGTAGGAAAAACATTCCAATTGAGACCACCGATTCCGGTATCAATATATGGTTTGCCCAGAAGCTGACAAATATTGCTTACGAACAAACGTGTTTGGTCATTGTCCACACAGCCAATAACGATATCGCAGTGTCGAATTACTCCTTCTCCAAGTCCGTGACAAAGGTCTCCGTCAAAATAGTCTGCAGCTGGACTATCATCAATGCACATTCCGCAGAAACGATCAGCTGCAGTCACAGCTTTTCGCTTTCCGACATCGCTTTCATTGAACAATACGGTTCGAGAAAGATTACTGGTACTGATATGATCCATATCAGTAATAAAAACATATCTGAATCCAGTAAGTGCAAGACACTTCAGCACCTCGTTTCCGGTTGCACCAGCACCGATGACTGCAATTTTCGTATCCCTAATTGCTTCCTGACTGAAGTGTGGAATTCTTTCCTGGCGATCAGTCTTTCTTTCAATTGTGTTATACATAATTCTCACCCCCATTGTGGGGTGGGTGGTCAATGTACCTAACCACCCACATGATATTTAGTTAGGATTACATCCTGCTTTGGTAGGCAGTGCCAGATCAAGAATATCGCCATCAACAATTCCGTTGTCTGCTAGGGAACGACCAAGATCCATTGCAACATCGCCGCCCATCTTAGTTACAACCCAACTCTGACCCTGAGGAAGACTGCCGCGATCACCAAGCTGCTGAAGCAGGTCATCCAGAATGATGTTATCCTGAGTAGGAATAGACTGTTTCTCGCCACCATAGCGAATAATAATAGTAATGTCGTTCATAATAGTTCCTCCTTTTGTTAGTATCCCACAGGATGTGGGAAGTTAATATTTCCACATGGATAGTGCTTGCAAACATCGGACTGTTTCGTTTTCCAGTCTGATGCAGCATACCTATTTGCCGGGCTATTTGGATTAGTGTGTGCCGGATCAAAGGCCAGAACCTTGCCAATGTTAATTACAAGTTTCCAAAGAATAGGTTCTTTTGCCCACATATCGCCCAAGCAAAAATTACCATTGCTATAGATATTCGGATGAAACGGAACATTTCCACCAACAATTCTTGCGGTAGGAGCACCACCAGGACTATCAGACAAAGTAATAAGAACTTCTGTCTTTTCCTGAGGTTTTAATCTGCCTCCATCCTTTACCATAGTTTTGACATTGTATGTAATTCGATATGCTTTACAACGCGGTACGCTCTGACCTGATGCTACTTTCCAACTAAAAAGCTTGTTAATCGGGAATGCGCACATCGCCTTGTATTCATTCTCCTGTCGAAGATTCCACTGTGCCGCAGTCATCAGCATGAGTATCACTTCCTTTCATTTGTACAGTTTGAATTAGTCAATTATAAAAATTGTCTTGCAACGCTCACATACGTATTTCCAACGGTTACCATCGGAGCAGAGTTTATGTGCAATGAATCCACAATGTGGACACGTAACAGTGCTCATACTTGCTTCCTCCTTTTCTTCTGGGCAGGAAGCTGATCCTTAACTTCCTGCCCTGTGATTTGTTAGTCGTGACGATCGTCCGGTGCATTGCATAATCGTCGAGTCCGTTATAATAGTAGTGATCATAGTGACCAGAGGAATCACCAGGACCTCAGACATCGATTCTACTGTCACTTTCTCTGTAGAGTCCTCCAGTGCTGGTTGCCCAAATACCATTGCCAGCATTCATAATATCGGTCTCCAGTGTGCCATCATTGTATCTGGAAGATTCATAGCTTCCGCCAAAACGTCTAGTTATTTACCGTGCCTGTTCCATCACAGGCTTCGCATTCTGTCTTGCCATCACCCTGGCAGTAGTAACAAGTTTCGCCCTGGATTTTTCCATCTCCTCCGCAACGGGGACAAGTCACCTTGCCAGATACGCCGCAGCATCTACATGTGTGTTCCATAGATTGTGTCTCCTTTCTAAAAGATTGCTTAGAACATCTTCTTATCATGCGTCTTCTATGATAATCAAAGTGTGTTCCTTAAGTCCATACTTAGATTACCAGATAAGCAGGACACGTTTTTTTAAGGCCATCTTGCTTAACTAGCACGTTTAATACATACCGAATCAATCCATAGGTCATAGCTGTCTCAGCTGTCATAAAATTATCACGTTCGCAATCTGCCGTAACAGTCTCAACAGACTTACCAGTATTTTCAGCAAGAATACGATTCATACGTTCTTTAATAGTTTCAAGACGATGCAGATGAATTGCCTTGCTTTTAGAAGTGATTTTTCTTTCGATAAATCCCTTCTGTATATATCCTATCAGCTTGCAAGAATTCATTTTTTTAACATATATCCAACCTGGATTGTAGTTAAAGACATAAACACCAGAACTTGCTGACACAAAAATCATACATCAATCCTAGAACAAGTTTTTTTAATGCACTATATAGGGTCTGCTGAAAAATCCATTTTTCGCTTGGTACTGCTAAAATATTGGAAAAATAGGTATTTGAACGGTTTCTGTGCGAATTAATCACGGAAGTAGAAATGCAGTGCTTACCTTCTGGTAATTCAAGACAATACAGAATACCCCCAAATGGGCACTTTTCCAAGATTACCCCTCAAATCTGGGGTATAGCCAATACCATATATTTTCTCAAATGCTCGCGTTTACCCTCTATATCTCTGATTTTCTATTTTTTCAGCAGACCCTATATATGCAGAAATCCCGGAACTGACCTAAAAAGTCGGCTCCGGGTTTCGTTTTGTGTACATATTTTCTTTACTTTTCCACTTCCATCTGAAGACCGGATTTCAATTTCACCGCAATCTTCTCATCGAAAATGGTGATCCTTTCAACCAATATCATTAAGTTAACATTGTATAATAGCTGACTCAAAAGTAAAATAGCAGGAGAGTTTTGTACTTTCCTGCTATTTTGCGTTTTTAAGCATGCTAATTAGACAAATTTGCATCTGCAAATGTCAGCAAATATCCCTTACTTACTAACCTTCCTGAAGTTCTTCTTACCACGTCTCACAACAACGCCCTCTCCGTCGAACTTCTCCTCTGGAATTGTAATCTGGACATCTGCGATCTTCTCGCCGTCCACAGCAACACCGCCCTGCTCTACGGCACGTCTGCCCTCGTTTCGTGATGTTACAAGTCCTGACTTTACGAGAACTGACACGATATCGATCGAGCCATCCTTGAAGTCATCTGCTGTGAGTGTTACTGATGGCATGTCTGCTGCAACACCCTTGGAGAACAGTGCTCTTGCACTCTCCTGAGCCTTCACAGCCTCCTCCTCGCCGTGTACAAGCTTTGTAAGCTCGTATGCAAGGATCTCCTTTGCCTGGTTGAGCTGGCTGCCCTCCCAGCTATCCATCTTATCTATCTCCTCAAGTGGAAGGAATGTGAGCATACGGATGCACTTCAGAACATCTGCATCTGCCACATTTCTCCAGTACTGGTAGAACTCAAATGGGGATGTCTTGTTAGGATCAAGCCATACAGCACCCTTCTGTGTCTTACCCATCTTCTTGCCCTCTGAGTTGAGGAGAAGTGTGATGGTCATGGCGTATGCATCCTTGCCAAGCTTTCTTCTGATGAGCTCTGTACCACCAAGCATATTGCTCCACTGGTCATCGCCGCCGAACTGCATGTTGCAGCCGTACTTCTGGTACAGTGCGTAGAAATCGTAACTCTGCATGATCATGTAGTTGAACTCAAGGAAGCTGAGTCCCTTCTCCATACGCTGCTTGTAGCACTCTGCGCGGAGCATGTTGTTGACTGAGAAGCATGCTCCAACATCGCGGAGAACATCTACATAGTTCAGGTCGAGAAGCCAGTCTGCGTTGTTGACGAGAAGCGCCTTGTCCTCTGAGAAGTCTATGAACTTGCTCATCTGCTTCTTGAAGCAGTCAACGTTGTGCTGGATAGTCTCCTTTGTCATCATCTGTCTCATATCTGTACGGCCTGATGGATCACCGATCATGGCTGTACCTCCACCTATCAGCGCGATAGGCTTGTTGCCTGCCATCTGAAGTCTCTTCATCAGACAGAGCGCCATGAAGTGGCCTACATGCAGGCTGTCAGCAGTCGGATCAAAGCCAATATAGAATACTGCCTTACCATTATTTACTAAATCTCTAATTTCATCTTCATCTGTTGTCTGCGCTATAAGCCCTCTGGCTACAAGCTCGTCATAAATCTGCATGTCCCTCTAGACCTCCTGTATTTATTTATTCAATGTGCGGTTCACTAGCACCACACAGGCAAATATTATAACATTTTGCTATGCACTGTGGCAAGTATATACACACAATTCCCTGTATTATTTTCTTATAAATCATATTTCACACATCATTTTCTGCCGCCGATTTCTGATCGACACCTGTATCTGCGGCACAGACCTCCTGCCATTGCTATGAGCAGGAATATGTATGGCGTTGTAAGTGACTGATTCAGATTGACAAATGCCTGAACGGCATACCCGGTTATCCCGAACAGCACAGCTATCATACCGCCCTCATCCGCAACGTACCCAAGCAGGCACTCCAAGCCAGTCCTTGAATCTCTTGCAGCCCTTGAATCTCTTGCAGCCCTTGAATCTCTCGAGGTCTTCTTCTCCTTTGATCTTCTTTCTGCGTATCGACTGCTCGTGCTTTCATTCTCATTCATCACAGCTCCTGATACCGCAGCTCTCACAAGAGCACCACCTGTAGTAACCAACAGCCCCACGTAACTCACTGCACCGAATATTCCGGTGGTTATCAGATACTGCAGATACTCATTGTGAGCATTATCATATATAACACCCACCGTATTCATCATATCGTCATAGTATCTGTCGGTCATGACCGCCTTCACCGATTCATTTCCATAGCCAAAGAGCTTCTGGGAAACACTGAAATCACCGTACGCCTCCATGAGTCTTCTCCACACGAACCCCCTGTAATTCCCCCAGGAATCCTCAAATGAAAATATACCCATGTGGTTGTGCACCGCATATATCACTGCAGCCACGATGCCTGCAAGCGATGCGCCAACCGATACAGCAAGAGCTGCCTTTCCGCGGAACTTCATAGTCCACTTTGAAGCCAGCCTTATGGCCGCCCATACAACAAGAATGACCACGGACACTATCCACACCATCCGGCTGTCCCTCACAAAGCAGCTCAGTCCGTCAAGCTCCGAATATCCGCTGTCCGTCTGTCCCAGCATAATACTGATCGCCAGGACTCCGCACGCCATGACCAGGCATACATCCGCAAATTCTTTTATCTTTCCTCGGTATGACGCCCATATCCACGCAGCTATCATGGCACCGCCCACACCTGCGTATGCAAGGTTTGCATTGGATATGATCACCGCACCTGTTCCTGTGAGCACAGCGATGACTGCTGTTATCCGTATCACTATGCTCTCTTTTCCCTCCGAGCTGATATACGCCCCGGCTGCCACCGGAACCAGCACGCACAGGAAGCTTGCAAATATGTCGATATTGCCAAATGTGGATATGTATACATTTCTAATGCTCTGCATCAGTCCTTCCCTGAGTCCAAGGAAGTCATATCCCATGAACTGGCATATACCGACCACTCCCACAAACGAGCCCGAAAGCATGAATATTACCGCCACATACCGCCTTATCCTACAATATCTCGCCATACACACATACAGGAAAAAGGCCAGCAGCACGAACTGAAGTCCGCACCTTCTGCCCTCCTCGCCTGTATATGCTGCTGCCTTATTCCCTGACATAAAGAATGCCAGAACATTTGCCAGAACAAAGCCTGTCATGAATATATCCATGGCCATTATTTTATGCAGATCAATAAAACGTCTCAGGCGTCCGATAAATCCGTTACCGTGTGCCGCCCCTTCAGAGACATCGACGTTGCCACCGGAGCTCCGCTGTCCATGCCCTGTGCTGACATTCCGTCCCAGCACATCCACCAGCACCGCCAGCACCATGAGCACCGCATATATGCACAGCGCAATATAGAACGCCCTGTACTTGGTTACTGTTATATCAAAATATTTGTCATGCATTATCAGGGGATATGCAGCCCCCATATATATAAGAAATAATGTGGTTATTCCGTTCTGAAGTTCCCGCCTGCCGTCTCCTGCAATGTTGTCTTTTCTGCCCATACGGCTATACTCCTTTTATAAAAGCGGTGACAATAATCTGAGTATCGCACCAAGTATATTCACCCTGCTTATGTTATTTCTGCACCACGGAATATCTATCTCCTCCGACTCGGCAAATGTATCCATCATATCCTTCTTCACATCTTCTATGGCCTTGCAGTCATACAGAAGAGTTCCACACTCAAAGTGGTGATAGAAGCTCCTGTTATCCAGATTGATGGATCCCACAGATGCAAGCTTGCCATCCATGAGCAAAGTCTTTGAATGTATAAATCCAGGCGTGTACTGATATATCTTCACACCCGCCAGAAGCAGCTCCTTGTAGCTAAACTGGGTCATCTTGTATATATATTTCTTGTCCGGGATGGCCGGCGTAACAATACGCACATCCACGCCCCTCTTGGCTGCCAGCTTCAGTGCCATCATGAGCTCGTTACACACGATAAGATATGGGGTAAATATATAAATGTACTCCCGTGCATCATTTATCATCTGCATGTACAGATTCTCACCCACATTCTCTCCGCTCAAAGGACTGGACTTGTACGGCTGAACATATCCGTCACTTACGCCACTATAGTCGATTTCCGCCGGTCTATAGTTGTTGTAGCTTCCCTCTGAATATCTGAAGCTGTTCCACATCTGAAGGAACATAACAGTGAAGCTCCAGGCGCCCTCGCCCTCAAGTCTCACTCCACTGTCCTTCCATTTGCCGTACTTCTCTATCTTGTTGATATACTCGTCAGCCATGTTGTAACCGCCGGTGTGAGCTATCTTGCCATCAATAACAGTGATCTTCCTGTGATCCCTGTTATTGAAGATAGTGGCAAAGAATGGAACCACCTGATTGAACGCCATACATTTGATACCGTAGGATTCAAGTTCCTTCCAGTAATACTTCGGCACATTGAACACAGATCCGATGTCATCATACATGAACCTGACATCAAGTCCCTCCGCAGCCTTGCACTTCAATATCTCAAGTATGGTATCCCACATATAACCCTTGTCCACGATGAAATATTCCATGAATATATACTTCTCCGCACTCTCCAGGTCTCTGATGAGATCATCCATCACATCATCGCCTATGGCATAATACTTTACACTGGTATGCTTGTACAGAGGCGCCTCAGCCACATTCTCCATATAATTACATATCCTGTATGTAGGCTCCGACTTTAAATTCTCCGCTGGGACCCAGTTGTCCCCCTTGACGTTCTCATATACCTCCTGCTGGAGAACCCGCAGAAAATTCTTTCTGAGTTTTTTAGGTATCAGCACATGTCCATAGAGCACATACATGAGACCTCCCAGCACCGGGAATATGAGTATCGGCACCATCCATGCCATCTTTACCATAGGGTTAGTATCCTTTGTTATAAGATACATTACAACTATTACGCTGAGCAGCTTGAGAGCACCCGATATATAGATATATCTGTCCTGAAGAAAAACAACCCCCAGTATCATGATCGCCAACTGGACGACCACAAGAAAGCACGTTATTACCATTCTGCTTAGCAATCTGTTCAGTATCTTCTTCATATATTTCCTGCCTTTACTGAATTGATGTCACCTTATAATCCTGATCCTCTACTGTCTTCTTGAGCACGCTGTCATCAACGTCTGCCTTGAGAGTGACAACCGCTGTTCCTGTCTCATGGCTGACTACAGCCTCCTGCACCTGGTCAAGGGCCTCAAGACTCTTCTTGACTCTGGCTTCACAATGTCCACACATCATACCTTCGATCTTCATTGTCTTTGTCATAACTTTGTCCTCCTTGATTCTATATCTTTTATTTTTATCATAAATGTCTGTCAAATTCAACCTCAGCGCATTTGTAACAACACAAAAACTTGACAGGCTCATGGCAAACGCTCCGAACATAGGATTGAGCGTCCAGCCAAATATCGGGATCCACACGCCGGCGGCAAGTGGTATTCCAATTATATTATATATAAATGCCCAGAAAAGATTCTCTTTTATGTTCTTAACTGTTGCCCTGCTGAGTCTTATGGCCGCCGGAACATCTGTGAGCTCACTCTTCATGATAACAACATCGGCAGCATCTATGGCTATATCAGTACCTGCACCTATGGCAATTCCTATATTTGCCCTTGTGAGTGCAGGGGCATCATTTATTCCATCACCAACCATGATCACATGGCCCTTCTGCATGAGATCTCGCACAACGCTCTCCTTGCCGTCCGGACGCACGCCCGCTATTACTCTGTCTACGCCGACCTGCTCTCCTATGGCTTTGGCGGTTCTCTC
>ULMC01003599.1_pt1 | contig 17462 bp, 16 predicted proteins | sample 1951541 | NCBI WGS metagenome assembly ULMC01 (sample SAMEA4835539, study PRJEB28245) | human gut metagenome | biome: gut microbiome; material: fecal sample | place: Denmark | collected 2008 | reverse complement strand
GCTTGGTACCCGCGTAGTGGTGCGAGCCACAGTGCCCGGTAATGACCTTCTGACCTTTGAAGGTCTGGCAGTGGGGCTCGGCGATTTTACCGCCAACGGAACGAACTATACCTATACGCTGCAAAATGATAGCGGAGCAACATCTACGCTAGTCACAGCGGTGTCTGGAAACGGCGAGCCCGTGAGCATCAACGGACAGGCTCTGTCCACCGGCGGCAGCGCAACCGTTGCCATCCCCGACAGCGGCAGAACCGACATTGTCGTGAAAATCGGTGCTAAAACCTACACGCTGACGATTCTGCGCGATAGCGGCACAGGCGACGGTGAGCATACTCACAGCTACGGCAGCGAGTGGAAGTACGATCCCGACAACCACTGGCATGAGTGCTCCTGCGGAGATAAGGCCGATAAGGCGGCGCACGACTTCAAGTGGGTTGTTGACAAGGAAGCGACCGCAACGCAAAAGGGCTCCAAGCATGAGGAGTGCAAGGTTTGCGGCTACAAGAAGTCGGCAGTTGAGATTCCGGCTACGGGAACACCGTCTGAGCCAGGCAAGCCGACAGGTCCGGATTTTCCGCAGACCGGTGACAACAGTGATATGATCCTCTGGATTGCACTGCTGTATATCAGCGGCGGTGTTCTGACAGGTGTAATGGTATTTGATAAAAGGAAAAGACATTCCGTCAAATAATCAAAGATAAGTAACAATTAACGATCCATCACGTAAACATCACAATTACGGCACAGAAGGCATAAAAACCGCTGTGCCGTATTTCTTTTCTTGGCGACTGTTTTTGAGAAATAAGCAATTTCTCGGGCATAACCCAACATTTTTTTGCCGGATTCCATGTATACTGTGTATATCAGTGTATATCACACTTATGCACTTTTTCATTTTTACCCCGGCAAGCGGATACACGGATATCAACAGAGTTTGGCACAACAAATAACTCAACCGACGCAGAACCAGATAATGAGGATGAGTTAGACGAATTGCTAAATTCATCATATATATCCTTCCGGACTCCTCAACAAACAATAAAATCCATGTGTTTGCAATCAGGCAAATGCATGGATTTTTTATATTGTGTTTTGAAAAATGTATCTTTGGGAATATAGAGAAACGAAGTTGATAAAATAATGAAAACGGGATATAATTAGGTTGTAAGGAAAGTAAGGAATACATTACCGGAGAATGGAGGGTTTTATATGGAATTAGCTAAAGTAACATCAAAAGGTCAGGTTACCATACCTATTGAAATCAGAAAAAAACTTGGAATTAAGAATGGCGATAAGATATTGTTTGTTGAGGAGTCTGGAAGAATATATATGATGAATTCTTCAATGGACGCATTTCGGGAAGCCCAGAAAGCATTTGCAGGAGAGGCAGAAAGACTTGGACTTAAGAATGATGACGATGTAATGGCAATGATAAAAGAATTAAGGGAAGAAAGCGTGGTAAAATAGATGAGAATTATGCTTGATACAAATGTGCTGATATCAGGGATGTAAAGGATTATCCGGTTCTTTACACGGCGATTATTGAAGATGTTGATATTCTTGTAACAGGAGATAAGGATTTTTCGGATATAGAAATTGAGAAGCCTGAGATTATGTCTCCCACACAGTTTATAGAGAGATTTTTATAGGAACCTCAGTTTTTAATACTTAAAAATTGGGAGAAGAGTTCAAGTTGAAAATCAGTTTGCAATTGGGACAATAGCATAACTGAGTTGGGCACAGTTTTTGGAGGAATAAATGGCAATAATAAATAAAGAAGAACTTTTGGAACAGCTTTGACAAAGTTATTATCTACTATGACAATGGGCAGATTGAACTCACCAAAATCCTTACATCGGTATTCAGTACATTATATACCCATGTAGAATTCCGCAAAGTAAAACCTGTGGACTATAAGTTATTCCAAATTGCTGATCTCATTTGTACGATAGAACTTCCTGCAGAAAAGGCAGAAACTAATTCACTTACTAATTCTGAATTGGATTTCTTTGATAATATCAGAGATTAAAAAAAACTACCTAAAGCATTTGAAACGAAAATCTCTATGAAACCGTGGCTTTTTGGATAAAAGTATGTAACCTCAAGGAATTACAGATTGAAACGTTAAACATTTTATGCTAGAATGAAATTCAAATGGGCATACATCGTAATTTATAATAATTAGAATGAAATAAAGCCCCATAAACAGGAGGTTTTAAGCTATAATGGAACAGTATAAGCAGGAATTTATTGAATTTATGGTGGATTGTAAAGTCCTCAAATTCGGTGATTTTGTAACTAAGAGCGGAAGAAAGACACCCTTCTTTATTAATACAGGTTTTTACAGAACAGGTGCACAGCTTAAGAAACTTGGCGAATATTATGCAGAGGCTATTAATAACAAGTACGGAACAGATTTTGATATTCTGTTCGGACCTGCATATAAGGGTATACCGCTTTCGGTTACCACAGCTATAGCACTTAACGATAAATATGGGGCAGATATAGGATACTGTTCTAACCGTAAAGAAATAAAAGACCACGGCGATAAGGGAATCCTTCTCGGAAGCCCTATCAAGGATGGCGATAAGATTGTAATAATAGAAGATGTAACAACAGCAGGAACATCAATAAATGAGACTCTCCCTATCATCAAAGCACAGGGTAACGTTAATGTTACAGGACTTGTTGTATCCGTTGACAGAATGGAAAGAGGTCAGGGTACCAAGAGTGCACTTACAGAGATAGAAGAGAATTACGGAATCAGGACAACTGCGATTGTTACAATGGCAGAGGTTGTAGAACATTTATATAACAGACCTTATAAGGGCGAAGTTATAATAGACGATACACTTAAAGCTGCTATTGATGATTATTACAAGCAGTATGGTGTAAATTAAATAGAAGAGGGTTTAATTAATGTCAAAGCATAAGTATAAGTTTACCAATAAGAAGCATAGTGTAGGTGGCGTTGCTGCTACAATTATGGCTGCAACTGCTATTGTACTGATTGTTTTTTCAATTGTCCTCTCATTTAAGGCAAGAGGCGAAGGCGGGGAAATAGTCGGTTCCCTGGCATTGATGGCACTTGCCTTTTCTGTATTTGGACTGATTATCGGTTTACTTAGTTACAGGGAATTTGACAGATATTATACCTTTTCATTGATAGGAAGCCTGATTAATGGTATTATAATAGTACTTTTAATAATGTTATTATTTGTAGGAATTTAAGCGAGGTAAGAAAATGGCTAAAGTAGGAATTGTCATGGGAAGTGACTCAGACCTTGAGGTTATGAGCAAAGCAGCGGAAATGCTTGAAAAGTTTGGTATTGATTATGAGCTGACTGTTATTTCAGCACATCGTATGCCTGACGTATTTTTTGATTATGCAAAGACAGCAGAGGAAAAAGGTTTTAAGGTTATAATTGCAGGAGCCGGTGGAGCAGCACATCTTCCGGGTATGTGTGCGGCAATTTTCCCAATGCCTGTTATTGGTATTCCAATCCATACCAAATCTCTTGGCGGAGTTGATTCTTTATATTCAATAGTACAGATGCCAAGCGGAATCCCTGTTGCAACTGTTGCAATTAACGGAGGAGCCAATGCGGGAATTCTTGCAGCTAAGATTCTTGCAACAAGTGATGACGAACTTCTTAACAGAATCAAAGCATATAAAGATGAATTAAAAGATGGCGTCATGAAGAAAAAAGACAAAATCGAAAAAGTCGGATATAAAAAATACATGGAGGAAAAATAAAAATGGATTACAAGAAAGCGGGCGTTGATATTGAAGCCGGATATAAGTCGGTTGAATTAATGAAAGAACATGTTAAAAGCACAATGAGACCGGAGGTACTCGGTGGTATCGGTGGATTTTCAGGTGCGTTCTCAATGGCAGCAATCAAAGACATGGAGGACCCTGTGCTTTTATCCGGAACAGACGGATGCGGAACCAAGGTTAAACTTGCTTTCCTTATGGACAAGCATGACACAATCGGTATTGATTGTGTTGCCATGTGCGTTAATGACGTTGCATGTGCAGGCGGTGAACCTTTATTTTTCCTTGATTATATAGCATGTGGAAAAAACATTCCTGAGAAAATCGCAACAATCGTTAAAGGTGTTGCGGACGGTTGTAAATTATCCGGATGTGCACTTGTCGGTGGAGAAACAGCAGAACATCCCGGACTTATGCCTGAGGACGAATATGACCTTGCAGGATTTTCTGTAGGTGTATGTGACAGAAAGAACCTTATTACAGGAGAAAATATCAAGCCGGGAGATACACTTGTTGCAATCAAATCTTCAGGTGTACACAGCAATGGTTTTTCACTTGTAAGAAAAGTTTTTGATATGACAAAAGAATCCCTTGATACATATTATGATGAACTCGGAACAACTCTCGGTGATGCTTTACTTAAACCAACAATTATTTATGTCAAGGCACTTAAAGCAGTTAAGGATGCCGGAGTAACCATTAAGGGTTGCAGCCACATCACAGGCGGCGGTTTTTATGAGAACATTCCAAGAATGCTTCCTGATGGAATAAGAGCCGAAGTTAAAAAAGACAGCTACGAAGTACCTGCATTATTTAAACTTATGGCTAAGAAAGGCAATATTGACGAACATATGATGTATAATACATTCAATATGGGTGTCGGCATGATTCTTGCAGTTGACCCTGCTGATGCAGATAAGACCATAGAAGCAATCAAGTCTGCCGGGGAAGATGCATTTGTAATAGGACAGACAGTTGCAGGCGAAAAAGGTGTAACATTATGTTAAGAGTAGTTGTACTTGTTTCAGGTGGCGGAACCAATCTTCAGGCTATTCTTGATGCCATGGATAACGGTAAGATTAAGAATGCGGAAGTTGTGGGCGTAATCAGTAATAATGCCAATGCCTATGCACTTACAAGAGCTGAGGAGCACAATATTCCAAATGAATGTATATCACCTAAGAATTATGAAAACAGGGATGTGTTTAATGATGCACTGCTTGAAGGTGTATCAAAATACAATCCGGATTTAATTGTTCTTGCAGGTTTTCTTGTGGCAATCCCTGAGAAAATGGTTAAAGCATTTCCTGAGAAAATCATTAATATCCACCCATCACTTATCCCTTCTTTTTGTGGAAAAGGATATTATGGACTTAAGGTACATGAAGCCGCTTTGCAAAGAGGCGTGAAAGTTACAGGAGCAACCGTGCATTATGTTGATGAAGGAACGGATACCGGTAAAATTATCTTCCAGAAACCTGTAATGATAGAGGACGGGGATACACCTGAGATTCTTCAGAAAAGAGTTATGGAACAGGCAGAATGGATTATTTTACCTGAAGCAATAAATATGATTGCAAACAGATAACTGAAAGGATAACGTACTATGAAAATATTGATTGTAGGCAGCGGCGGAAGAGAGCATGCAATTGCTTACGCATGCAGTAAAAGCCCTAAAGTAGATAAAATATACTGTGCACCGGGTAATGCCGGAATTTCGGAACTTGCGGAATGCGTTCCAATTTCAGCCATGGAATTTGACAGACTTGCAGATTTCGCAGCAGAAAAAGAAATCGACCTTACCGTAATCGGAATGGATGACCCACTTGTAGGCGGCATTGTTGACTTGTTTGAAACGAGAGGTTTAAGAGTATTCGGACCTCGTAAGAATGCGGCTATTCTTGAAGGTTCCAAGGCATTTTCAAAGGACCTTATGAAAAAATACAATATTCCTACGGCTGCTTATGAGACATTTACTTCTGCGGACGATGCCAAGAAATATCTTGAGACTTCGGAATATCCTATAGTCCTTAAGGCTGACGGACTTGCACTTGGTAAAGGTGTTCTTATCTGCAATACCAAGGAAGAGGCATTGGCAGGCGTTGATGAGCTTATGCTTGACAAGAAGTTTGGCGATGCCGGTAATACCATTGTTATAGAAGAATTTATGACAGGAAGGGAAGTATCCGTACTTTCTTTCGTTGACGGCAATACAATTAAAATAATGTCATCAGCCCAGGACCATAAGAGGGCAAAAGATGGTGACGAGGGTCTTAACACAGGTGGAATGGGTAACTTTTCACCAAGTCCTTTTTATACAGAAGAAGTTGATGATTTTTGCAAAAAATACATATATCAGGCAACCGTTGATGCAATGAAAGCAGAAGGCAGGGAATTTAAAGGCGTTATTTTCTTCGGACTTATGCTTACACCTAAGGGACCAAAAGTTCTTGAATACAATGCACGTTTTGGCGACCCTGAAGCACAGGTTGTTCTTCCAAGGCTTAAAAATGACATTATTGATGTTTTTAATGCCTGCATTGATGGAACACTTGATAAGATTGACCTTCAGTTTGAAGACAAAGCCTGTGTATGCGTTATCCTTGCCAGTGACGGATATCCTCTTGCATACGAAAAAGGCAAGAGGATAACAGGTCTTGATAATTTCAAAGGCAAAGACGGTTATTACTGTTTCCATGCCGGAACAAAGTTTGATGACAACGGCAACATTGTGACTAACGGCGGACGAGTTCTCGGAATTACCGCAAAAGGCGATACACTCAAAGAAGCAAGAGCCAATGCTTACGCTGCAACCGAATGGGTTGATTTTGAAAACAAATATATGCGCCATGATATAGGTAAGGCTATAGAGAATATGGACTAAGGAGTATACTATGACAAAAGTATATATTGACGGAAGCGAGGGTACTACAGGTCTTAGAATCAATGAGCGATTCAAAGGCAGGGATGATATAGAGATTCTTACAATCCCAAGTGAACTTCGTAAGGATGTTAATGAAAGACGAAAATATATAAATGAATCGGACATAACTTTTTTGTGTCTCCCTGATGCGGCTGCAATTGAAGCCGTTTCCCTTGTGGAAAATGAAAATGTTACAATAATAGATGCCTCTACGGCACACAGGACAAGTCCGGGCTGGGCTTACGGATTCCCTGAACTTTCGGAAGAATTCAGGGAAAATATCAGAAATAGCAAGAGAATTGCCAATCCTGGCTGCTATGCTTCAGGATTTATTTCACTTGCTTATCCGCTTGTGAAAATGGGAATAATAGGACCTGATTTTCCGATTTCTGCATTTGCCCTTTCAGGCTACAGCGGGGCAGGCAAAAAGACTATTGCCATATATGAATCGGATGAGAAGACTGTGGAAATGAATGCTCCAAGAGAGTATGCACTTACGCAGAAACATAAACATCTAAAAGAAATGAAAGCAATTACAGGACTTTCAAGGGAACCTCTTTTTACCCCTATCGTAGACGATTATTACAGCGGAATGATTGTCAATATCCCGCTTTATGTGGATATGATAGGCATGAAGCCTGAGGAACTTCAGAAAGTATTTGCAGATTTCTACAAGGGTGAGAAATTTATCAATGTAAAACCTTTCGATGCACAGACAGAAGAACTTAATGGTTTTATGGCAGCCAACTCATGTTCCGGATGGGACGGAATGGAAATATACATTTGCGGTAATGATGACAGAATCCTTCTTTCATCACGTTTTGACAACCTTGGAAAAGGTGCGTCAGGTGCTGCGATACAGTGTATGAACATTGTGCTTGGCTGTGATGAAGCAAAGGGTTTGAATCTGTAATTTCACAGAATATTCACAAAAAATACAATATCTGGAAGTGCCCTTAGGTTGACCTTGAGGGCATTTCTTTTTATAATGTAAATAAATAATATTTGACAGGATAAAGTAATGAGCAATACAAAGAAAATTTATAAAAAAATAGTATGTCTCCTTACTGCAGTTGTTTTACTGGTAGGAGGTATCGTTGGAAAAAATATATACGATATTATGGCAGATACCTCATTTGAACAGACACTTAAGTCTTTTCCGGAATCATACAGACCTTACATACAGGCACTGCATGATAAACATCCTAACTGGACTTTTGAAGCGTTCAATACAGGACTTGACTGGAATGAAGTGCTTAAGAACGAGGCACTGTTAAAAAGAAAACTTGTTCCGGCAGCAGGACACAGTATGTCATTAGGACTGGCAGACCTGAAGTCTAACGGCGAATGGGCGTGGTATCAGACACCGACAGCCTGGAAAGCTTATGATGATGTAGCGGGTGCGTATAACTACTCCGCCAATAACTGGGTAAGCTTTGATACGGGATACTGGAATCAAGCATCAACGTCAGCTATTTCATACATTATGGATCCAAGAAACTGGCTTAACGAGAGTTATATATATATGTTTGAAAAGTTAAGTTATGACGGAAATCATGATACGGTTGAACTTGTTAATTCAACTCTTAACGGAACATTTATGTGTAATGCAAAATGTCCCGGTGCACCTAATAATATGACTTATGCCCAGGTAATAGTTGAAGCAGCCAAAAAGTCTAAGGTAAGTGCCATACATCTTGCTGTAAGACTTCGTCAGGAAAAAGGTACAAGCAATGATGAACTTGGTAAAGGTGTGTCAACCAAAGACGGCAGTCATTTTTATCAGGCAAATGGCGACGGCGCGGTATATTATAACTTTTTTAACATAGGAGCTGCGGGAGATGGCAAGCAGACCGTTATTAATAACGGAGGCAAGGAAGCGAAGGCTGAAGGCTGGACAAGCCCATATCTTGCAATAATGGGCGGTGCCGTTAAAGTATATACAGGTTACATAGGAATAGGCCAGGATACAATATATTTTGAAATGTTCAGTGTGGTCAATCCTAAATATTATTACTGGAAGCAGTATGCACAGAATCTTACCGCAACACTGACTGAAGGCAGTAAGATATATGAGACTTATAAGAATGCAGGACTTCTTAATTCGTCATTTGTATTCAGAATCCCTGTATATAAAAATATGCCTTCATCATGTAAAAAGCCGGCTTCACCTTCAGGTGATGAAAGAACAACGGCTAATCCTAATACAAGGCTTTCAGGAATAAGCGCAACACTTATAGATATGGACGGAAAGAGCAGTAATGCTAACCTTACACCAAGTTTTAATTCGGAGAGAACGGAATATTCACTGGTTGTTCCGTATAAGGTTTCACAGATCAAATTGTCGGCATCAGCTTATGCCAAGACATCTTCAATATCGGGAACGGGAACACACAGCCTTAAAGTTGGCAATAATGAGTTTAATATTGTCTGTAAATCAGAATATGGTACAACCAAGACTTATAAGGTTAAAGTTACAAGGGCGGAAGGCAGTACATATCTGACATCACTTTCCTCAAGCAAGTCGGGATTTAATGAGACTTTTAAAATGAATGCTTATAAATACACCATGAGAGTTGCCAATGATGTTACGTCCTTAGCATTAAATTATAAGACGGAATCGTCAATAGCAATTGTTGAAATGAGAACAGGCAGTACAACAACTGTACTTTCAAACGGAACCACGAGCAATATCAATCTGCCTGTGGGAACTACCAAGGTGTGCATAGATGTATATCCGTCAGCCTCCGACAGAAGTGAGCGTAAGACTTACGAAGTGGATATTACAAGGCTTACCAAAGTAAGCGTTGACTTTAAAGAACTTATACTAAAGGATCAGTATATACATAATTTTGCCGTGGGTGATACAGTGAATACCGCACTTCAAAGACTTAAGGTTACAGGCGGAACGGCACAGATTACCGACAGCTCCGGTAATGTAAAGTCCGGGGACAAGATTATCGGAACAGGCGATATGTTAAGAATACATGATTCAAATGGCGCTTTGTATATGTCAAAGAATATTGTGATATATGGTGATGTCAATGGAGACGGAAAGATAGATATATATGACTTTGCTTATATAAGAAAACTTATAATTAAGAAAACAGGATTATCCGGAATATTCCTTGAAGCAGCAGATATACATAAGGAAAATAAAGGCGTAGACATATATGATTTTGCTGTTATGAGAAGATATATTATTAAAGGAACTGCGATTGAACAGAAATAAAGGAGTAAGTAATGTCTAAAAATAACAAATTAATTAAAATAATGCTGATTGCTTTGCTGTGCATTTCAATATGTTTTACAATATTCTCAAAGCCTGAAAAGACTTATGCATCAGAAGGCACTATTACTGTTAAGGCAAGTGCCGGAGAAGTAATAGCAGGTAATACGATTACCGTGGAAGTTAAATTAAATAATCCTGCGGGAATAACATCGGCAAATTTTGAACTTATATATGATGGTAATATTTTCGCTTATGTCAGTGGCATGGATGGCTCAGGATTCAATGGAGTAATACCTTTTTCAGTTACAGGCGGTGCTACGGAACAGACCGAGTATAAGTGGAATATCACTTTCAAAGCTAACCAGACAGGAACCTGTAATTTTACAATAAAAGGATATCAGTTTATTGATACAGATGTGAATGATTTCAGTCCTGCATGCGGTTCGGCTTCCGTTAAGGTAATGGCAGTGGGTTCCGATGATGCCACACTCAGTTCAATCCAGGTAGGAGGGGCTAACTTAAGCCCTGCATTTGCAAAATGGACATTGGATTATAAATGTTATGTAGATAATTCCGTAACCTCCGTTAATATTGCGGCTGCAAGCTCACAGGGCGGAAGAGTGGAGATAGCAGGCAACACAGATAATCTTGCGGTTGGTAATAACTACGTTACAATCACAAGTTATGCTCCTAACGGCAAGGCAATGAAATATAATCTTAATATTTTCAGGCTGGAGCCGCCTACAGAGCCACCTACAGAAGCACCAACTGACCCGCCTACAGAGCCGCCTGCAAGCTTCAAAGTAACTATGGATGGCAAAGAATATAACGTATCATCTGAGTTTGATGCCGGCAAAGTGCCTGACGGATTTGAAGTAGAGCTTGGTTCATATAACGGAAAAGATGTAATAACCGCAACCGGAAGTGCAACAGGATTTACACTTATGTACCTTGTGGATTCTGAAGGAAACGGAAACTTTTATGTATATGATGGCAAAAATTTTTATCCTTATATTGTAATATCTAATTCCGAAAATACATATTATGTATTTGACAGCCGCAAGGCCGATACATCGATGGCAGGCGAAGAAAAGGATGTAAAAATTAAGGATACGGCCATAAAAGGATATGTTGACGGAGAATATATTTATTTTTACGCAATGAATTCCAATAAAAAGTATTCGTGGTATTCCTACGATACTGTGGAGGGTACAATACAAAGATTGCATACCACATCCCCTGAAATTATTGAAGATGAGACAACAACACCGGAAGAGACAGCCTCAACTCCGGTAACAGGAAAAAACGATGACGGAGTTTCCTTTAACAATAAAAACATTATAATAATCGGCGGAGCTTTGTTATTGATTGTCATAGCCGGAGCAGTTATATTTTTAATCAGCAAAAAGGGAAAGAAATATAACGGATATAATGAAGAATTTGCCGCAACCGATGAAAAAACACAGGAAGAAGCTACAGCGGAATTAGAGGAAGTATCAAAGGAAACTGAAGAAAAATAAAAAAAATATTAAATTTAAACGCAGCAGGGCAAAACTATTGCTTTTGCTGCGTTTACTTGTTATAGTATGTATATAACACGGCCAAGGAGTTGAGAATATGATTTTTAGCATTGATTTTAACAGTGATGAGGCAATTTATATCCAGTTATGCCACCAGATTATAATGAGTATTGCCAATGATGATATACATGAAGGCGATTCACTTCCATCAGTGAGACAGATGGCTGAGGATATAGGAATTAATATGCACACTGTTAATAAAGCATACACAATTCTTAAGCAGGAAGGATATATTAAACTGGATAGACGATACGGTGCCGTTATAGCTGTTGATGCCGATAAGATAGAAGCCATGGAATCACTTTCAAGGGATTTGAGGGTATCTATTGCTAAAGCAATGTGTAAGGATATAACATCAGCGGAAATACATGCACTTGTTGACGATATTATAAGTGAATTTGGAATAAAATAAAAAGGAGGGATAACAAATGCTTTGTGAAAAATGTAATAAAAACCAGGCAACATTTCACTATGCGGAGGTAATTAACGGTGTCCGCAGCGAACACCATCTTTGCAGTGAATGTGCGGCTAATACAGACGTAAGTTTTTACAGCAGTATTTTTGAAAACGATGAGAATTTTACCAGACTGATATCTGGAATACTGGGCGGTAAGGCTATTGTGTCAGGCAATGGCGAAAGCGACAAGTCAGTTAATGTGACATGCCCTAACTGCAAGACAACATACGGCGAATTTGTTAAGAATTCAAGGTTCGGATGCCCTGTATGTTACGATATATTCGGACTTCTTATATCCGATAAAATGAAAAAAATTCATGGCAGCAACGTATATATGGGCAAGAAGCCTATGAAATACGGCAAGCCGGAGGAGGAGCCTCTGGAATATGTTGAAAGGGAAGAAGATAACAACCTTGATAGAGAAATAGAGATATTACGAAAAAAATTAAAATCGGCGGTTGAAGAAGAAGATTTTGAAGAAGCAGCCAGATTAAGGGATTTAATAGCTGAACTTAGCAGAAAGGAAGGTAAAAATGCTTAAATGGTATGAACATGAAGAGACTGCCGGGGATATCGTAATCTCAAGCAGAATAAGGCTTGCCAGAAATTTTAACGATTATCTTTTTGCCGACAAAATAAGCGATGAAGACGCTGCTAAGATGATTAATTCGGTTGCAAAAAGGTTTGAGACCGATTATCCCGAAGAGTTCAGATGCCTTTACATGAAAGAGTGCAGCGAATCAGGCCGTAATGCCCTTAAAGAAAAGAGGGTAATAACATCTTATCTTGCAGGCAAAAATAATGGTGCGGTTATTTTATCGGAGGATGAAGGAACTTCTGTTCTTTTAAACGGCGAGGACCATGTAAGGATACAGGTATTATGTAACGGAATGGATATCCAGAGCTGTTTTAAGAAAGCCAATGAAATTGACGATTATATAGACGCACATTTTGATTATGCTTTTGATGAAAAATACGGCTATAAGACAACTTATCCCACCAATACAGGAACCGGAATGAAAGCAGGATACACGCTTCACCTGCCTTCCCTGTCGGATGCCAGAAGACTTAACGATATCAGTGCGGAGCTTGGAAGATTCGGACTAAAATTCAGGACAGTTTATGGTGACGGTCAGAATGGATACGGTAATTTATACCAGATATCCACACAAAAGACCCTTGGACAGGATGAACGTGAGGTTATAAAAGACCTTGATGACATTGTTCTGCAGATTGTCAATCAGGAAAAAGAACAGAGAGAACATTTTTACAAAAAAGACAAGATACAGATGGATGATGAGATTTACAAATCATACGGTGTTTTAAAATATGCAAGAAAACTTTCATTAAAAGATTCCATGGTTCTCATATCGGAACTTATGACAGGCGTATCGTTGGGCGTATTGCAGTTTGCACATAACGGAAGATATAATATCAACGAGCTTATAATGGATATACAGCCTGCAGTTTTAAGACAGAATTCAGGCAAGGCGATGTCTGTAGCAGAGACAGACGTATTAAGAGCAGAATATATAAGAAAATATCTCCCTGAAATAATCTGATTATTTCACAGATAGGAAAGAGGAATATATATATGGAAAGTGGATTTACCAAAAAAGCCGAGACAGCATTGCAGAATGCCGCGGAAGCAGCATTTGAGCTTGGGCATGGCAGTGTCGGCTCCGAACATATTCTTATCGGACTTTTAAGAACGGAAGAATGTATTGCCAATGCCGTACTTGTGAATAACGGTGTTGAAGAAAGCAAAGTTGTGGAGCTAATCAAGGAACTTATCGTTCCTGAAAAAAATGTGGGGTTGAAAGAACCTGATTCCTATACTCCGAGAGCTGCAAGAATTCTTGAAAATGCAAGAAAAGAAGCAAAAAGGTTCAAATCCGGACTTATCGGAACGGAACATATTTTTATAGGAATGCTAAAAGAGCAGGACTGCGTTGCAACACGTTTATTGGGAACAATAGGCGTCAAAATCCAGAAAGCCTATATTGATACCGTGGTCGCAATGGGCGAGGACAGCAATAACTATAAAGATGAGGTTTCTTTTAACCGCAAAAATAAAAAGAGCCAGACACCTACGCTTGACCAGTACAGCAGGGATTTAACGGCACTTGCCGAAGAAGGAAAGCTTGACCCTGTTATAGGACGTGAAAGAGAGATTCAGAGAGTTATCCAGATTGGCAGCAGAAGAACCAAAAACAATCCATGCCTTGTAGGAGAACCGGGTGTAGGAAAAACGGCTGTTGTGGAAGGAATTGCAATTAAAATAGCAGAGGGCAATGTTCCTGATACCATAAGAGGCAAGAGACTTCTTACCCTTGACCTTTCAGGAATGGTTGCCGGTTCAAAATATCGTGGTGAATTTGAAGAAAGAATCAAAAAAGTAATAAAGGAAGTGCGTGCAGCCGGCAATGTCATTCTTTTTATAGATGAGCTTCATACCATCATAGGCGCAGGCGGTGCAGAAGGAGCGATTGATGCTTCCAACATACTTAAGCCTTCTCTTGCAAGAGGCGAGGTACAGATTATCGGAGCCACCACTATCGATGAATATCGTAAATATATAGAAAAAGATGCTGCACTTGAACGACGTTTCCAGCCCGTTAATGTGGATGAACCATCGGAAGATGAAGCATACGAGATCCTCAAAGGATTAAAAGAGACTTATGAGACTCATCACGGCGTTACAATAACGGATGGAGCACTTCATTCTGCCGTAAAACTTTCAAAAAGATACATCAATGACAGATTTTTACCTGATAAAGCCATTGACCTCATTGATGAGGCATCTTCAAAGGTAAGACTGGGGGCGTTTATTAAGCCCGAAGAAATAAGCAAAACCGAAGCCGAAATCGAAAAACTTGAGGCTGACAAAGAAGAAGCAATCAAGGCTGAAGCCTATGAAAAAGCCGGAGAAATCAAGAAAAAACAGCTTAAAAAGTACGAAAAACTTGAAAAACTTAATACAAAATGGCAGAACGAGAAAAACAACAGAAATCTTGTGGTAGACGAGGAAAGTATAGCTTTAGTTGTGTCAGACTGGACTAAAATACCTGTCAACAAGCTTTCAATCGGGGAATCAGAGCGCCTGATGAAGCTTGAGGAGACCCTTCATGAACGTGTTGTAGGTCAGGACGAGGCTGTAACCTCTATAGCAAGAGCAATAAGAAGAGGCAGGGTTGGACTTAAAGATCCTAAGAGACCGATTGGCTCATTCCTTTTCCTTGGACCTACCGGTGTCGGCAAAACCGAACTTTCAAAAACACTTGCGGATGCCATGTTCGGAAATGAAAATTCCCTCATAAGAGTTGATATGTCGGAATACATGGAGAAACACAGCGTATCCAAGATGATAGGCTCACCTCCGGGATATGTAGGTTATGAGGAAGGCGGCCAGCTTAGCGAAAAAGTAAGACGTAATCCTTATTCGGTAATTCTTTTTGACGAGATAGAAAAAGCACATCCCGATGTATTCAACGTGCTCCTTCAGATATTGGATGACGGCGTGGTAACGGATTCCTCAGGAAGAAAAGTTGATTTCAAAAATACTATTATCATAATGACAAGCAACGCCGGTGCCGAGAATATCGTTTCACCTAAAAATCTTGGTTTTAACACATCAAAGGATCCTGAGCAGGATTACAAAAACATGAAAAATAAGGTTATGGATGAGGTTAAAAGAATTTTTAAACCGGAATTTCTCAACCGAATCGATGAAATGATTGTTTTCCACATGCTGACCAAAGAAAACGTAGCCCGTATTGTGGACATTATGATGAATTCTATCAATAAACGTATTAAGGAGCAGCTTAATATCACCATTGAACTTTCCGATGCGGCAAAATCCTATATCGTTGACGCAGGATATGATGAAAAATACGGTGCCAGACCGTTAAAGAGAGCACTTCAGCAGAAAGTGGAGGATGAGCTTGCCGAACAGATTCTGGAGGGCAGGATAAAGAGCTCGGATATTGTTTATGTCGACAAAAAAGAAGACAGCGAAAAACTTGTTTTTTCTGTAAAATAGTGTAGAAAAAAAGCAGGAAATATATTATAATATTTTTATTAATAAGTTACTAAATTTAACACACAGGAGGACACAATATGTCTGTAGTAGACGAGTTAATTCACATTGAGGGAGACGGTACGATAAGCTTTGGAAATTATCTTCTGGATACCAAGACCAAGCTGGATAATGTAGAGTACAACGGAGATATTTACAAGGTTAAGACTTTTAAGGAAATTACCAAGCTTGAGAAGAACGGTATGTTTGTTTATGAGTCTGTACCGGGAACAACAGTCCACAACCTTTCAATAAGTGATGACAAAGTAGAACTTAAAGTTGAGGGCGCAGATGACCCACAGATTACTCTTGAACTTGAACCGGAGACAGAATATGAAGTATTTGTTGACGGCGCTTCAATAGGAAGCATGAAGACCAATATCAGCGGTAAATTAAGTATCAGCGTTGAACTCGCAAGAGAGGGCGTTCCTGTTAAAATTATCAGAAACTAACAGAAGGTGAAGAATGGCTAAGAGCAGAAGTACAGCATTTTTCTGTAAAGAATGCGGCTATGAGACATCTAAATGGATGGGACAGTGTCCGGGCTGCGGACAGTGGAACACGCTTGTGGAGGCTCCTGTAGAGAGTTCTGTTAAGAAAGGAATTTCTGTTCTAACACAGGGTGGACAGGCTGTTCCCGTAAGAGTGTCCCAGATAGATACTGAATCGGAGAACCGTTTTACATCGGGACTTGCGGAACTTGACCGGGTTCTCGGTGGCGGAATCGTGACCGGTTCAATGGTTCTTGTAGGAGGAGATCCGGGAATCGGCAAGTCAACCATTCTTTTACAGGTATGTAAGAATGTATCCGCCGATAGGAAGGTATTATATGTATCCGGCGAGGAGTCTTTGCGACAGATTAAGATGAGAGCTGACAGAATCGGCACGATGCCGGATAATTTTTATCTGCTCTGCGAGACTAATCTTGCTAAGATAAGCGATGCAATCAGAAATTTTGACCCCGATATGGTAGTTATAGACTCTATCCAGACAATGTACTGTGAGACCAGTGAGTCAGCACCGGGAAGTGTCGGGCAGGTAAGAGAATCCACTAATGTTCTCCTTCAGATTGCCAAAGGACTTTCGATTACAGTTTTTATTGTGGGACATGTTACCAAGGAGGGTGTTGTCGCCGGACCGAGAGTATTGGAACACATGGTAGATACTGTTCTGTATTTTGAAGGTGAGCGAAGCGAGAATTACCGTATCATAAGAGCTGTTAAGAATCGTTTTGGAGCCACCAATGAGATTGGTGTTTTCGAGATGTGCCAGGATGGACTCCGTGAGGTACTTAACCCATCAGAGTTTATGCTGAGCGGCAGGCCGGAGGGCGAGCCGGGTTCTGTGGTTGTATGCCTTATGGAAGGAACAAGACCTATTCTTGTAGAAATACAGGCACTTGTATGCCATACTA